>Ga0208683_100122_pt1 | contig 35649 bp, 49 predicted proteins | sample BED_Mat_host_9_1_FD_187141 | JGI IMG/M metagenome (GOLD analysis project Ga0208683, IMG submission 187141) | Extremophilic microbial mat communities from Yellowstone National Park, USA - BED_Mat_host_9_15 (SPAdes) (version 3) | ecosystem: Environmental > Aquatic > Thermal springs > Hot (42-90C) >... | reverse complement strand
TAAATATTATCTATTGTTAAAATCTTTTCAGTATATGTAAGTTCTTTGAAATAGTAATCTATTCTTTGAATAGTTCTGTTGGGATTCAGTTTTATATTTAATCCCAACCTTGGTATTACAATAAGCATACAAACAAAAAATATTTAAAAATTAGGAAAGAATCTTTTCATTGTTCATCCTCAACAAACTTCATAGTAGTCAATAAAAGTGACTGTAATGCCTTATTGGTAACAGACCTTAACATTATATTATTCAGTACTCTTTCAGTTACTGTCTTGTTTACATTTAATTCTTCTCTCAATAGAGTTGTAGCTTTGTTTATATCGAGATAGTTGGTAAAATCCTCGTTTTTTAAAACACCTAAATTTTTCAAAATTGAAATCCAATAATCATACTTTTCTTTCACTTTTGTTAACAAATAATCAAATTGTGTTATTAATGGCTCAAATGACTTAGTTTCCTGGATTACTTCTGAATAGTTCACTCTTTTCTTCTTTCTGGTAATAGGTTTCTCTTCTATTTTTAAATCACTCTCTTCTTCCATGAATATATATCTAAGAAATCTGATTTTTATATTTTCTGTCTTCTATAACATGGATTATCCACTGACATTAAGAGAAGTTGAAGATTTTATTACTAATCATCCTTCTTTACAAAGAAGAGAAGATCTAACTATTTTGATCTTGTTTTTTCTTCAAAAGAAATATTATGATATATTAAACTTAACAGAAAATGATCCTTATTATAACAAACTTTTTCAAAAGTTAAATTTTTAAAAGGATTTTCCATTTTTCCCTCATGGAATATTATATATATCCATATAAGAATAGTTTGATTTTAACTACAACTAATTCTGTTTTCATAACAAAAAGTGAAAAAAAGGCAATAGAAATAATTTCTGAGGACACCTTACTAAAACCTTATGACAGAATTATAATTTCTGTAGTAAAACTAGATAACACATACTTGGTTTTAACACCTTTTCTAACAAAAAAGAATGAAGTAATATATATATGCATTGAAGTCAGTAAAGAAGACTTACTACAAATCTTACTAAAACTAAAAACAAATCCAACTCTAGGAGAATTTTCAGAGTTTTTAAGAACAATTAATGTAAATCTCAATTATATCTTAACAGATAAAGAAATCTTGACAGAAACAGAATCTTTAAATGATTTGTAAGAGTGTGTTTGTTGGATTAAAACAAAAAATAAGAAAGAAGCCTTTTACAGTTTTTAAGTGTTATGCCAACTATGTGTTTGTTTATAATTTAGATATTATTTCTGTGGTAAGGTATTTTGATAAGATAAGAGATGTTACTGATGAATGTGAAAATCTTTCTATTTATGAAAATGAAAAATATCCCTTTTTGGACAGAAAAAGAATTTTGACAAAAAAGGAAATAATTGAAGTTATAAAGAAAACTACAAAAATAGATAATGAGACCAAGTGTTATTTGGGAAAAGAATATAACATAGAAAGCCTACTTATTTTCTGTGAAAGCAGTTATCCACTCTAACAAGTTTATTCTTCTTTTTATTTTTTCTACTAATTGGTTTGGAACATAAATGGGTAAAATATATTGCTTTGTAGTTTCATTTCTTATTTCCAGTCTAATCTTTCTACTTATCAACTGAACTAAGTTGAATATGGATAAGTAAATCTCAGGATTCATAACCTCAACATTATAGATAACTGGTAAATAAGATCCCACCAACATTACTGATTCATATCTATTCAATTTTTCTATATTGATACCTCTACTTATTTTACTATTGTTCCAAGTAATGAAATATTTCTCTGACATTATGTATCCATCAGAAAAAGTGAATTGGGATGTTATATTCAATGTCTTTCTTATTAAAGGTTCATATTTAGTTATTATTTGTTTGTTTTGGAAGATGAGTATCATTTTTTGATTAAGACCTTTAATGAAGTTTAAGTAAAAACTCATTAAGTCTGTTTGGTCTTTATCTGGAAGAAAACTATATTCTTCTGGAGTATCAACAGGAATTAATTTCACATATTCTCTACCTCTAATAATATCTAATCCTTCAATGTTCTCTATCTGGTCTTCAGAAATAAAGAAATTCTTAGTACTATTATTATCAAAGAAGACAGTCTCAGAGAAATCATAAGGGTCTGGACTCAAATAAAACATATCATAATTTCTAGGTGGATATGTGGCAGAAATAAGAAAAATATTTGCTCCTTCCTCAAATAGGTCATTTATATTATTACTATAAGGATAATATTTAAACAAGGTTCCATTTAAGGATATCAACTTCACTTTTTTTGACTTGAAGAGGTTATACATTGTTTCTACTACTTCATTATTACTCCTTCTAACCTCAGTATATAATGTATGCTCTCCCTTATATTTATAATGACTAAAATCAACATTTGTAACTCTTATTGCTTCTAAAGCTTCTCTATACAGATTTAGCTCTTCAAAGAGTTGAGAAAGAAACATTGAACCTTTGTTCAAATTTTTCACTTTTTCTAACTCCTCATATGTAGGAATTTGTACAATCTCTCTTTGTAACAAGAATTGGTCAGCTTCATCAATAAAAACATTTACATTAGGATTTCTTTTTAATAAACCAAGTAATGAGAAAAATGATTTGAAAGTTACTGTTATGATTCCTTCAGAAAAAGGAGAAAAAATTATTCTTTCATGTGAAAATTCCTTCTTTAGAGAAATTTTTCCCTTCAATTTTTTTGGTATATTGACCTTAATATCCTTATAATATTTCTTGAAATAAGTAAGTGTTGTCTTTGGCTTATACTTTGACACAAGAAAATTCATACATAAAGGAAGGACATCTGTGGAGTTATTTGAAAGGGAAGTTGTTCTTACAAGTTTTATATTCCTTTTTGGTATTTTATCAAAGTCATCATACAATCTGAGTTTCTTCAAAATGTTTTCATCCAAAAAACTACTATTTTTATTAATTTCATAGCCTTGGTTATTTCTCAGTAGGAGTTTTTCTACAATGATAGGATTAAACAGTGGGCAAGTCCTACATAGTTCTCTACCATAAATATTATACTTTTCTTGATCCTTCTTAAATATTCTTACACAGTAATTTTCCTGACTAATATAAATATAAAATGGTGGTCTCCTTGTTGGTTTAGGATAATTATCTTTAGTCTTTCCAAAGAAAAAATGAAAATAGGTAGTTATTGTTTTTGTATTTGGAACTAAAACAACATTCAAATCATTATTGAAATCATTTAGTAGGTGTTTCATGACAACAGTTTTAGTCTTTCCAGATCCTGGTCTACCAATTATCAGTTTCATAAATATTAAACAACAAGAGAACTTATAAACATTTCCAGTTTGGTTCCCTAAAGATATGGTTTACTGTTTATAGAAGCTGGAAAGCTAAAGAAGTAGGAATTTATGTTCATCTTTTGGCTTTCTCTCCTTTCTTTTCTACAAAAAAGTTTGGAGAAAGATTTAAATACACTTACTATCCAAAAATAATTGATAAAGATGAGAAAGACTTACTTTGAGGAACATTGGATCCATATAGGAGAACATGCATATGTAATATTAGATAGTTGGCTTTCACAACTACTTGATGAGTGGTATACAAAAAACAAGAACGACGAAAAATTAGAATATCTTATTAAGTTTTTTCAGATGTTTAGACCAAGAAGTAAAGATGTAGCATTACATTATATAACTATATTAGAAAAAGTATTAGAAGAACCTACCTGTAAGGAAATAATTAACATGGTTTATCAAACTAAGAAAGTTAACCAAGTAAGCATTTAAACATAAGCTTACCCAGCTACTGAGACTTCCTAACCCTTTATCTCCTTTAAGAGTAAAAATGATTTAGGTTTCTCTTGGAACAAGATACATTTTTCCTCCTTCTGTTAGTACCTCAACAATAACTAATTTTGGATCATTAACCTTCTTAACCCACTCTAAGTGAAGACACCTATCTAACATTAATAAGATATCTCTATTTCCATTTTTTTAGTTCATGTACTTCTACTAGCCAATAATCTCTACAGTCTTTACACATCAAATACCAATTATTTTTATCAGTTTTCCATTCCTCTGTTAAAATAGACCTTTATCCTTAAATCCATAACTTCTTCTGATAAAGTTTTGCTTTTTTCTTCTATCTTTCTCACTTCTATACAAAGTAATAGTTAAATCTTTTACCTTTCTTTCTATGTTTTATCTAAGGGATGGTTAACTTCTCAAGAGTTGGAGAAAGAATTCTACGATGTGGTCTGAATCTATAATAATAAAGTGCTTTTATTGTGTCTACTTTCTGAGCTAATGATTCATCATTTTCTCTGTAGTACTTATTAAGTATTTTTTCAGCTTCTTGAAAGTCAGGTTCAATATTTAGACTATGTCTGTCAAAACGTTCCTCAACCTCATTTTCCATATCACTTCCTTTATGTCTTCTTTTTATCAGACTGAGGTCATATACAATAAAGTTAAGATCAGCTACTTCCATAATGGTTTTATTTATGTCTGAAAAATGACTAATCAGAGCAATATATTTCAACTGACTAAATGGGAATTCATAATGATATTTTAGAAAATAAACACTTGACACTAGACCCCTGTTACCAAGAAAAGGGCAATAATATAACACTGGATTGTAGGTAAACCACAAGTTTGCTATGAAAATGTATGCTTTTGAGATATTTGGATTCCCTTTGAGTAGGTTTTCATATGTGTTAAGATCATATAGTTCTCCACTTTTTGTTATAATGTAAAATAAACGTTCTTTATCATTCAGTTTATCAGTAAATTTTTGTAATAGATAGTCAACAATTTTAGTTTCATCTTCATTTTTGTCTTGAGCATCCTTTAAGTCCATCTCTTCTTACCTCCAAACATACTATAAAAGAGAAGATTTAAATTTGTTATTGAAATACTTTTGAGTATCCTTCTCTTTATAGAAACAATGAAAACTGTTCATCCAACTCTAGGTTTTACTTAAAATTACCAGTGAAGAATGTTATCCAGGTAAAAAATATTTATTCTTCTTTTCTAATAGATGTATGTTTGTTAAGGCTTCTTTATTTATAGAACCTTCAACACTTTTTCTCAAATCTGAGTTTTGGTTGAATACAATCAAAGTCACAGAGTGATAGAAGAAAAAACTTTTCATCCTATAAGGATTCTTCACTTAACAGATTAACTTTCCATTTTTCAACTTGTTAAAATACTGGTTATTAAGGTAAAGTTATCATTTACAACATATCCAATGCCTATTGATATACTAGTTCCTGAGACTGTAAAGGTCTGATAACCTGTAAGAAGGAAATATGTATCATAAGGTATCTTAGTGTCCACAAATGTACATGTTTTATGTGGTGTTGTTGTTAAGACAAATGCAATCAGGGTATAAACATTTACAGAATATTTGATTGAAATAGTATAAGTACCAAGTGTTGATGTGAAAAATGGGAAAAAGAAAATATTTTCATAAACTTGATCTTGTATGTATTCATTCGTATACTTTACATAGTTGAGGGAATAAAAGAGTGTAAAAAATAATAAAACCATAAAAACAAGGAATAAGAATAAGGAATTATCTAAAGCATCAGATACTCCCATTTCTTAACACCTCCTTGAAATACCTTTTATATTCTTTATAGAGAGGAATAGTTATATAATCGAAATCTGAATCATAATGTCTTACCAATGGAAGATCCTCCTCTGCTATAACATATATATAATTTAAGAATTTGTCAAGATTGGTATAACTTATTAGACTCCTCAACAGTTGATTTTGAACTAAGGTGATAAAGATTGGAACATATATCTTAGGTACAACCAGAAATATTGTATCAATTGATGTTTCTTTTATGGTAGAATTTCTCATACTTTTTAGAAGTTTACTTTCCACATACACCTTTATTTCATTGTCAAACAATTTTCTTAATTCTGTTAAAAATTCTGGTTCTTTTATTACTCTTTCAGTGATTGTTTTTAATAAATCATCAATTTTTGTTTTGTCAGATAACTTGGAGAACTTTCTGATTATTCCTCTTAGTTTTTTGTCCAACTCAAAGAAGTTAAGTGTTCCTATTATCAAATATTTACTTGTAGTTTCATCTGTATAATATTCAACTAATCCAATCAAGTTTTCAGTGCCAGGTAATGTTATGAATGGTCTATTAATGTCATAATAGTATTTTGTAAAAGATGCATAAATTCCATAGTTTTCTAAAACAGAACGAATATATACAGTATAACTACCATTTGTCATGATAGGGAACAATGTATTATTATAGGTATCAAAATATACTCTAATATTATGGGTCTCAAAAATCGTTTTGTAATCAGTAAATTCCATGTCTATTAATAAATTGTTAAAAAATGATATATTGTGTAACAACGGATCATTTCTAAACCCTTCAATAACACTATTAAATGTATCATTTATTGTTTCATTTTGATTTCCTTTTTCTAGAACTGAAAAGTCTATTAAGAACCTTATTAGCTTTCTATTTTCTGTTGATCTAATAATAAAATAATAAACTATACCAATAACAACAATGATTATACCAATAATTAATATCAACTCTAGGATTGGGAAAGCATTACATTTAATTATTGTAATCTCAGTACCAGAAGGGTTCATTAAAACAAGACAAATTAACTTATTCTGTGCTATTTGATATGTTGTTGGTTTAAAAGATAAGACATTTTCACCTTTTATAAAGGATAAAGTCAGTTCTTTGGTGTTTACAGACTGAATAAATGATGAGTAAGAAATATTGTAACAATTGAAGAAAACACCTATGTTTTCCCCATTAATAGTAAGTAATGCATAAATTATTGTATTATTTGTAGAAAAAATTGTAGGAAGAGTAAAAAGACCAGTAATATTTTCAAAACCATTATCTGTTAGTAGGTACAATTGTATATATGCCTGTTTCCTTTCAGACACTATTGATAGTTCATGTGATGTAAGAAAAACACTGTAATTACTAATGTTTTCTGAACTAATTTTCCCATTGTAATAAGTAATGATTGAAGAGGAATTAATGTTCAAGAAAGTGTTAGGGTATTGAGCATTATATAATTTATTAACCAAGAGAAGATTGTAAAATATTAGATAGTCAAGTAATTGAGTGGAGCAATATGTAATAAAATATATTCCATTATACAGAGTTATTAAATTATAATTTCCTATCATTAATTTAGATTCTTGTTCTTGATTATGGATAAGGTTACAACATATCCCATAAGCTGTAAGAGACGAGGGTAAAAGACTTTTGAGCATTTCAACATAACCATAGAAGGTGAGTTTACCTGTAACAGAAACCATTACAGGTTTACCAAAGTAATAAACTTCTAAGAGTGTACAAGAAGGACAATATTGATAAGCTAAAAATGTGGAATTACTAATATTAGTATTGAGTATATAATGTGGTAACCCGTATTCTATAAAAGTTGCATTCTTGAAAATTTTTTCCAGTTCAGTTATAACTGATTGAGAAACATAGGTATTAACAAAGATTATGTAGTATTCAAAAATCGAAGAATTAAGAAGGTTATAAAAATTGGTTCCATTTGTTACATAATAGACATTAGGCAAATTCAACTTAAAAGTATCATTTGGTCTGAAAACTATCACTTCAGAAGGTATTCGAACTGTACTGATTGTTGACTGGTTTAAAATATAATAAATTTTACCATTTTCAATAAATCCTGATTTAGGAATAAAATAGTTCAGTTTTATCTTAGTTTCATTAAGCCCAGTAAATAAGTATAGATAAGGAGTATATGTATTGATAACTAAGTATAGTGTGTTGATACCTTTATGTAAATAGATATTCGGGTTGAAAACACATTTATTACAGGTAGAAAAGGCAAGTAAATTGCCTGGTTCTGAAACATTGAGTTTCAGGTAAACAATATACCCCAAAGGAAAGGGAAATACCACATTGAATAACACCTTGAATTTAGCTGTTGATGGTAATGTGATATAATAGAGGACTGATACTAAAACAATAAACAAAAAAATGAAAACTAAGTACTGTTTTTTCATATTGGTAAATTAGTTTTTAAAAAAGAGATATTAATATGCCTGTCAAAATAGATGAACTTTGTATAAAACTCACCAGAAATGACCTTACTAACGAGTTCGAAATTTTAACTACTGATTTCCTAGAAGAATGTATGAGGGATGTAAAAAATGAGTAATCAAAGACGAAAACCAATAGTTCAACCAAAAGACTTTTCTAAACCTAAAGTCTATGATATAGTAAAACCCTTTTCAGTTATGAGAGAAATAACACAATACCATTTTCTTGTTACACCAGGACATTTAGTAATAACATTTCCAAAAAAAGAAGGTACAAGTCTTGTTTTCGAAAATCCAAAGTTCGTACAATCAATCTTTTCTGTAAATGAAATAGGTTTTCAGATGGGTCATGAAATAGTTACCAGTTCAAGTGAAACTTTGTCACCTTTTTTTGTATTACCTTTAAAGACAGAAAACCCCTTCGTTTTAATATTAGGAACACCAGGACATGGAAAATCAACTTTGTTAAAATTGGCACTTTATTCATTTTTCAGTTTAGGATTTATGTTAAAAACTGTTATTATAGACCCTGATGGAGAATACATGAAAATAATTACAAAACTAAGGAATTATATACCAGACTTGAAGGTTAAAGAAGTTGTTATCCAAGGAGGTAAAACAGTTCCTAATATATTTGAAATTCCTGGGTTTGATCCAAAAGAACATGACCCATTAAGTATTGAACAGTGGATAAAGGATGTATTAGTACCCTCCTTGTTTGAAATCCTTGGCATAGAACCAAAAGTGGCAGTTAACATGACCTCCTTATTACTAACAGCATTAAGAAACACTTATATTCAATCCTCAGACTTGAAAAATTATATTAATTCACCTACTGAAAACTTCCTTACAATTGAAAGTTACAAAAAAATAAAAACATATCCAACCCTAGTAGACCTTTATCAACAATTGAAAGCATTAAGTGATACCATAGCTAAGGACAGAGGATCCGATGAAGTATTACAGTCCATTAGAACTTTAATGATAAGAGTAGATTCAAGACGAAAAGAAAACGAACCTGCTTCAATAATAGATGGGGAAGAAAAAATAAATCTTTTTGAAGAGTTCAACACTAATGACATACTAATTATAAATATCAGATCAATTCAAGGAATGGATAGAGATAGACTACTTTATTATTTAGGAACTTATTTCCTAAGGTACATTCTCCAGACAAAACTACAGGAAATGGCAAGAACACAGACAAAATATCTATTAGTCATAGATGAAGCACATGTATTATTCAAAGGAGATAATGACCAAAATTCTAACACTGGAAACAAAAACAGGTTCGAAGAAATAATACAAAGAGGTAGAAAAAGAGGTGCTGTTGTATTTCTTTCAACACAAAACCCTTCAGATGTACCTAAAAGAATAATCGATGAAGTTAGTACTGTCATTTTAGGTTCTTTAGGAAATAGAAAATTGGCTACAGATTTATTGACCCAGAAAGGAATTCCACAACCACTCCTAAATGAATTAATTCAGCCTGTTGAAAACAAAGGAATTTGGTTAGTACTATCTAAGGTAACAGACCCATCAGTACCATTTAAATCAGAACCCGTATTGATAACGACATCACATATGTTGAAAGAGTTCTCAGAAAATATCATTATCTTTAAAGTTCCAGTCATCGATTCACCTTTTGCATAACATGTTAAGAAAACTTAAAAACCAGTTTTAAACCAATTACATAAGGTGAAAAAATGGAACAAATCGAACAAGATAGTGAGTCTGAATATAAGGAAATTGAAGATTTGACAGAAAAGGTTAAAGAGAAAGCTATACATATTTACAACTTTCCAAAAGAAGTTGAAATAAAGGAAGCAAAATTAACATTACATCCACATGATGGATATGTTGTAATAATTAAGTATAACATGGATGGTATCGACTATGAAGACAAAAGAGTAGTAATCACGAAGTTAACAGATATAGTTGATGATATGCTTTTTAGGATTAAAGACTTTTATGAGAGAATACATGTACTCGAATAAATTTTCCCCTTAAGTTAAGTTTTTATTTTCTATTTTTTATGTTGTTTTATCATATTTGAAGAGAAGGAAAAGATTTATAAAGATGCCGTAAATATAAAAGAAAGTGATGAGATATGAGTCTCATTTTAAGAGAATTGGATAAAGAAAAATTTAATAAAAATGTTACTGTAAATTTGGATCTTGAAGATTTATACGAGGGTTGTCACACAAATTTTAAAAGTGTTTTAATTGAAACAATAACTGAAATAATTTCCGAAATTGCAGAAGCAGATGGATGGGATTTACAATATTTTGAGAAAGATGAAGAAGAAAAATTATTTAATGGATTTATGAAAAATTCTAAAATTACAGTAATATTAAATAAAAGTGAAAATGATGATGCTTATTACTTTAAGAAAATTCCAGTTGTCTTCAATTTTTCAGAAGAGGAGAAAAAGAAAATTGCAGAACTCTACCTAAATAATCTATTTAACTACCCTTCTTATTTTGAGAACTGTATTATTGAAAATCCAAAAGAAACTAATATAGATTTATTGGCTTCATTACTCAGCACTCAAGTACACCAATTATTGAACTCTGAGGAAATAAAGATAAAATTTAAGGATAAAATAGAGAAAATCGTAAATAATGAATAATTTCTATCTTTCAAGTGATAATTATAGCTGGAATTTTTGTAGATCTGTACCCACACTGTTTTTATCATTAAAAAATCATTGTTTCAAATAAACACGTAATTTTTTTCTTCCAGTTTCTGGATTTGTTACCTTTTTTATTTCTATAAGTCCTTTTTGCTTTAAGTTATACAATCTATCCATAAAAAACTCATAATAATCAGTATTATGAACAAAATGCTTTATTAATTCATCTCTCCAAATTCCGTCTGGATAATTTTTTAAAAAATCTAATAATTCTTTTTCTTTTCTTCCTAATCTAATTTTTCTACCTTGTGATTTACTCATTTTCTATCAAATATATAAAAAAGAAATATAACAAATATAAACTTTTCTGGTATTTCTAATATTAGTCTTTGAGTTACAATTGTTCCCAAATTTTCAATTTCAAATTCATAGCTTGAATCAGATACGGATCTGAAGGAATATTCCTAAATTTATAACTAATAAATAATTTGTATTTTTGAAGACTCCTAACTCAAAAATTGAAGATAACTTTAAATATACCATAAAAGATTTGATAAAAGAGGTGAATTAGTGTGAGTCTAGTTTTGAAGGAGTTGGATAAATCCGACTTAAGTGATTATGTTAGTGAAAGTTTAAGGGAGGACAATATAGCTGAATCATGTTATACAAATTTTCGAGATGCTGTAGTTGAAACACTAGGCAAAACAATTTCTACACTTTTGGAAAAAGATGGATGGAAAATAAAGAGATTTGACGAATTAACAATGTTTAATGAAAAAGACTCAGAAAAACTATTCGATGCCTTTTTGAAAAATGCCGAATTTACTGTTACATTAAAGAAAAAAGTTGATGAACGAAAATACGAATCTAAGGAAGTTATCATTAAATTTGATTTTCCAGAAGAAGAAAAAAAGGGAATTGCTGAAGAATATATAGCTAATCTATTGATAGGTTTATATTATCTTGATATATGTATTTTTGTTGATCTAGCTGAAATAAATGTAGATAAAATTTCTGAGGTTCTTAGTAATGAGGTCTATGGTCTGTTAAGTCCTGAGGAGATAAAAACAAAGTTTAAAGATGCAATAGAGGAAGCTATTAATATAATAATGCAAGATGAAGAGGAGTAATGCAAAAATATGGAACTATATGACTTTTAGTTATTGTTTGATTTTTTATGAATTGATATTTATTTTTTCTTATTAGAATTAAGAAGGAGATAAAGACTTAAATAGTCTTTTAAATCTGAGTTATATTGAGGAGAAGATGGTAGAGAATCTAAAGCAAATACAGCCAAGAATCTTCTCATTTAATTATAGGAATACTTCCATGGAAGGATTTGATGACACGATTATTATATCTTTCCGAACTGGTAGAGTCATAAATTCAACTTTACAGCTCAGCAGAACTGGATCTTATGGTGTAAGACAGTATAAATTGCTACCAGCAAAATACTTGATGTATGAGGTACATCGAAGCAATCTTGGCAATACACATATATATATTAAAATTATTGAAGTAGCCGAGGAGGGGGCAATCCAAGTTTTACATGAGTGGAACCTCTATATTGCAAAAGAACAAAAAATGTTATTAAATGATTTACCTGGAAACATAAAAACGATACTATTATACAACAAAGAGCAATTACCCTTATTTAGGTCTGTTTATGATGAGGAGTTTGTACCCTAAATCACTTTTTATTTTTGTAGTTTTATAAAAAATACAACCTAAAAAGATAAGAAAGATTTAAATCTGAGAATAGATACTTCTTAAAAGGTGATAAATTGGTTAATGTAGTAATTGAAAAACATAATCATAATTTCAGAATCATTTTCAATGAAGAATATAGGTGTTCGGTCATAGACTATCAAGGAATATATTGTCTAGTGCAACATATAGATAATCGTGGAATTTTTGATGTTTATCTGATTCCTTATAGGAATGTTGGAGTTAGTAATATTAATGAATTATTTTGTTTACTAATAAGGGAGCCTAGGATAATTATCAAAATGTTGACACAAAATGATTTACCTATAGATAGAATTATTGTTGAGTATTTTGAAGATTGAATGTATTTTACAGAAATGAGAAAGGTAATAATAAGTTTCTTGTTTTTGTAACCACTACAAAAAAGGAAAAAAGATTAACTTAACAGGTTGTCTAATTAGTCGTCATGTTCTATTTCAACTTTGCCATCCTTTATCAATATTTTACCACTTAAACTTTTACCAAATGTACCAATGAGAAGAGCCTCTTCATTCCTTTCTATTTTTCCATTAATTTTATATTGAAGTTCAGCATTTCCATTACACCAAATATGAGCTACCTCTCCTAGCCTTCCTGCTGGTGACATTAAAACAGAGGTTTGATAACACTCTCCAGACTTTGCTTCTACAATTACAGATCCTCTAAAACCACTAGGGATTTCAATCATGTATAAGCTAGAATTATCTTCATACTTTATTACTAATGTTCCTTTTTCAGTTTTTACTATTTTTCCATTAGATAATGTGGCAACAATTGAACTAATTCTTTCAAATTCTATAAACTTGTTATTTCTCCTACCTCTAACAAACCTTTTACTTATATATATTATTCTACCTCTTACCCTACTTCCAATGTGAGTTAAATCTAAGTCTCTAGTATCAAGATATGGGTATTTTTCATCTTTCAAATAAACTGGAACTTTTACTACTACCCGATTTTCTCTACTTTTGTTCGTTTGTAACATCAGTACTTGATATTTAAAAACAAAGTTATAATTCTTTTTTCTCAATCTGAAAAGCTTGAGATAGAAAGTCTCACCCTTTAGGGTGAGGAGGAGGTCAGAGATTGTCTATAACAATAACCTTAAAAATATATTTAATATGTATAAGGATATGAGGTTAATGAACCAGGAATTTTTCCATGATGGTGAATATCAAATTACCATACAACCAAAAAAGGTAATGCTAATTGTAAGGGATGGTCAACAAGTTTTTTCTCTTTCTAAATCACATTTTTCTTTACAAGCTTCGAATGAAAATGATTTGTTAGTTGTAAAAAAATATACAGACAATAAATATCTAAGCTCTCTTATTTCTGTTCTTCTCAAGAAAAAAACTACTTGGGTGTCAATTGCCCTCCCTTACAAATCAGAAATTCTGAAATACGTAACTTCAATTCTTTCTGCTTTAAATCCGTTGAGGGGGGTAACAGTAGAAGATATAATGTCAAAACAAGTCCAAATCAAACCATATCCTCCAGGAGTTGAGATAGCTCAATTTTTACCTATTACTCAACCATATAGAAAGGTTTTACCCATATTAAGAGCTTTAGACTCAGTTTCCGAAATGGTAAATCATTCAACTGGATGGCTTCTGAAAACGAACAATGCTGGTTATTATTTTTCTGAAGATGAAAAACTCTACATTTTGTGGAAAGAGGAGAATTATGATATGAGTGAATTTGAAAAGATAAAAAAGTATTTAGGAGAAAATCAAACATTATTTGAATGGGCAGTAAAAAATATCAAAGTCTTTCGAATCATGAATGAAGACCATATACCAAGTTTACTAAAAATTTTATCAGTTCTGAAAACATACAAAAAACCTCCTACTGAATTGTATAAAATGGATTCATATTTCCTTATGAATAAAGTTCTGGTTTATGGAACAAATATAAGTGAGATAGATATCTCAGGGTTGTTTGACCTGTCACAAAACAAATTCATACGTGTTTACTTTGTAGGTAAGAATGAGTTAATGCTTGAAATACAAGAACTTAACTCCTACAAAGAAGCATCGGAACTCATTCAAGAAATAAAGGCACGTTTAGATCAAATTAAAATTAGAAACAAACCTATTCTGTTACCAAAGAAACACTTAAACTACTTGAACCATTATAATAATACAGAGGATTATATGTCAGTTGTAGTAAAGAAAACTGTGATGAAAAAAACTCGATATACTGCTCTAATATTAAAAGCATATAGATTACCATATTTAATCTCAAGGCTTAATGCCATAGACAAAGGACTCTTCAGACCTCCTCCTGAAACCTAGAACTTTCCGTACTTCCTTCTTTTTACGGAAAACTTTTAAATCCAAAGATTTAGGAGTTCTATGGAGACAAAATATGTATTTGGTAAATCGTACTTTATACATAGATGATAGACTAATAGGAACTGCAAAACCTTCCTCTAACTCTAAATTTTTATTGTATAATGTTATCCTATCGAAAGAAACTTATCCTGTCTTAACAAAACATTTAGATGTATTTGTGAACAAAGATGAAATAGAAAAAGCATTGAAATTATATGAAACTGTTAAGGAAAGAACTGAATTAATCGAGTTTACTTTTCCTATAATGGTTAATGACATTACTTCCTTCTTCTCTTATTTGAGTACTAACGTAAGAGGTATTTCTATGAGAATAGATAGAAACGAAATACTGTTGGCTGATAGAGATGGAGTATTAGAACAAAAGTATGGTGTTGTAAAGTTAAAGGCTCTTTTCCCTGAAAAATTTTTCAACAAAGAGATCCAAGAAAAGTTTAACAGATTGTCCGACTTGTTAGGAGTTGAAATAACAGAGTTAGGATTCAAAGGTAAGAGTATAGTAGATATTGGTTTCAAAAGTCCTGTTGTTTTTACAAAGAACAAAATAAAATCATTAAAAGAAGTGAAAGATTTGTTTGATGATAAAATAAAGAGTTATCTTGAAAGAATCTCAGATAAGTTTGAGATAGTGTGCCGATATTATACATCATTGGTTAGTTTTACTTTAGATTTAGAATCATTGACAGACTTTAACAACCCAGTTTATTATATCATAGAGAAGAAATTTAACACAGTTTATGTATCAACAAAAATTCCTAAAGACCAATTTGAATCATTAACGAGTCTTAACCTCAAAAAGTACAGAGTTGTACTCTTTGATCCAGAAACCCAAAAATCTCGATCCATAAATCTAGAAAAAGTTAACTATGAAAACCTCAACAAAGTGAAAATATAATAATATTCTTTTAAAGAAAGGTTAAGTCATGAAGAAAAAAGCAAAGGAAGAAATGGATCCACTAATAGTAAATCTAGAATATATGGTATTTCCTGATGCTAAAAGTTTCATAGAACTACGTAATCAGTTAAGTGAAGAAGGTAAAGAAGAACTAGATAGAATGTTAAAAGAAGGTAAAGTAAAGATCCTAACTTAGAATTTATTTCAATTGTTTTTCTTTAGTTAGTTTAAGCTTTCAAGCTTTAGTTACTTTTTTATTTTTCTTCTATCTTGGCTTTGGAACTTTGAATACCTAATAGAATAATGATAGACAACTGTCTATTGACCACTATGGCAATACCTTAAAAACTGAGAGAGGAAGAACTACCAACATGGTAAACCGAGAAAGTATGGATTTAGATGAATTCCTAACTCTAGAAGCTTTAGGTGTCTACTAAAAATCTACAGTTCATAATACTCACTGATGGGTTTGTTAACTTCCTTAGAAAAAAGTTTTTAATAATATAACTCCTATTGAAGGGTAGGAAAAAATATGGAGAAACTGTGGGTTGTTTTTGCAAAAGATTCTCATGGTACTATTGTTTATCTAAAGATAACAAAGTATAAATCTACTACAAAAAAGTGGTTAAAAGAATGCCAACAGTATTTTGAAAATTGTGAAATAAAAGTAGGTGAATTTTATACAGTTGAGGAAGCTGAAGAAAAATTAGGAACTACTTTAGAAGAGAAAGACACATAACTTATTCTGTTAATCATTCTTGGAAAAAGATTTCTTTGTCTCACCAAATTTTTTCCTCATTTTAAGCAGTGCTTCTAAAATATCATTTGTTAGTTCATCTATGGGTTTCTTTATCAACTCCTTATAATCAAATTCTCTACAATATCCAATTCCATCAGGTAATGTACCATTTGGACATCGATATACATCATCATCAATATATTCTCCATTCTCGTTATTCTCTCCCCTTTCATCAGTTTCTTCTTTCCTTAATTTATTGTATAGTACTATGGCTTCTTGAAATAATGGTGAACTGGCACCTCTTACATTAGTGTAGGAATCATCAAAATCCCTTTCTGTCTGTAAAACATTTCCATAACCTTTAATAGAGTACAAAATGTTCTTTATGACATTTATCTGTTCTTCCTCACTCCTGTTTCTTACTGGTTGAACATAATCTAGAAATATGGGAACAGGCATATGACCTTTACTTGTCCCAATTAGGGAATAATAAATATCTACTTCACCAAAACCAGACTCTAATTCTAAATTCACTATACAGTCTTTATCAAAAATACAATCTATAGAAACTAGGCTTTTGATTGAAGAGGTAAAATATAGCCTTTGTGTTGTTACTTCATTAATTGTTTCATCAATCAAATGTATAGTATGTTTAATTAGGTTTTTTACATATTTTTTGACTTGGTGAAAGGACATGGGATAGAAGTGATCCTCATTTAGTTGTCTATTAAGAATATCAATTATTTTCTCTTTATCAAGTTTTTTAAGGGTATCAAAATTCTCTACACCAAAATACCATAGATAAGTCTTCAAGGATGTTAGGAATTTGTTTTCTTTGTAAATTTTTATGTGAAGTTCATCTTTCTCCCCTTTTATTATATTGTAAGTGTAATTGTTCTCACTGAGTTCAAAATTGTCACTAATAGTGTTTTGTTTTACAACACCAACTCCTAATGATAGTAAAAACTTCTCTATGTTATCAGATGAGACTATGTAGTAGTTATTATCTTCTTCAACAGGTCTGATAAAAACATAATACTTTTCAGTTGGATCAAAATATGGGCTGAGTTTCCTAGTATTTGTTATATATTCAGACTCAATATTTAGTGCTTTGGTTATTTTGGTTAAATAACCACGATACACTTTAATTACCCAAAAGTCCTTATATACTTCAACAGAAATATCCAGATCTAACATTTTTTCAAACTCCTTAAGAGGTATGTTAATTTCCCAATTTCCATCCTTCAGTTCTACTAATAAATTGTTTACCAATACTTGGTTATCACTAATAACTATTTTCTTGAGTTTTTCACTAATAGGAGTTAGTTTATTTAGGAATGTTGATATGTTTTCCTTTCTTTTACTCATTAATTCTACTAGGTCTCCTTCCTTAGCTTCAAAAAGAAATTCTGGTTTTGAAACAGATAGTTTATCCAAGGCTTCTCTAATATCCTTATCTATCATACTCCTAATTTTGTTGTAGGTCTCCCAATTCTTTATTCCTAAGATGGTAAATTTCTTTGTTTCTTTGTCATATACAAGGTCTATATTGTCTTGGATATTTACATAAATCCTATTATTCTTGGTAAAAAGATGTATCTCATCATTGTTAGAAGTCAGGTTAATTATTTCCTCTGGTAATTGTTCTAGTTTAAACATATGGAAATTTATTATTGAAAAGTTTAGTTTGTCCAGGTTACTTCCAAACACTTCTGATAACTTGGATAAAAACTCTTTAGTCTCCTCAGAATTTTTTGTGTTAACTCTAATATATATGCCATCTTCATAAGTCACATAAAGAGTAAAATATATACCTTGGTATCTACCATAATATTGATAACCACTGAGATTATAGTCATAATCAACAAATGTTTCACCACGATATTCCACATCTTCTAACTTATGTAGGAATTCTCTAACTTTTTTCTCTTCTTTATTTAATGGGTTCAGTTTGTTCATATCTATTATCATTTAAATTAAATTTTACTTCCTTACCTATACATAGTTTCTATAAAAAATATTCTCTGTATCTGAAACTCGACTCTATGGATTGAAGACCTAGTAATTCTTTTAGTATTTCTTGGTATTGGTTCTTCTTTTTGTCATTCAACACCATCTTTGATAACCTCTCATAATACCCATCAAGTATTTCTTTCTTTGTTGTTTCGATTCGACTTGTAGATATTTGCTTCATAAGAGTAAAGGCATACATGTATTTCATCATTTCCATTAATAGTTCTTTATGTTTGTAAAGTATATAATATTTCCTGAAAAGTGAAATTAAATAATTTATAACATTTTCATCTTGTTTGTTATAATAAACTGTCAAATCCTTAAATTTATCATTATACTTAAAAATATCTGTTTTAGCATCTAAGGCTAACAACAATACAACAGATTTAATATTATCTAATGTACTATATCTTAAAAGTTGAAGAATAACTTCTCTTATGGAGACTGTATAAGTTTTTACTTCAATTACAGTGTCACCATCGACAAAATCAGGTTTAAAGACTATCCTCACATCATTATCTAAAGAAGCAGTTAGTTGCCCTGTGTATCCATCTGGGATGTAGTCATATAGTTTATTTACCACCTTTTCATGAGAGGGATTAACTTTGGGTTTACCGTGTCTTCTAAACAGTATGAAAGAATCTTCCTCAACAACATCATGTTTAAGTTCTATTTTTTCTTTCTCAGGATGAAGCAGAAAAAGAGAGAACAGACCTGGTACAATACTTCCTTCTGTTCCATCATGATATTTTTTCAAGATACAATTTAATAGTCTATAGTTTCTGTCAATTGGAATTCCAAATTCATCATCAACAGCATTCTTTACAATAAACATAATCTCTAATTCTCATCATTATTTATAAACTTTACTAGGAGTTTATTTTGTTGGAGTCTCTTGAAAGATGGATTGCCTTTCCTATTAAGCTTCCCAATTTTTTATTGTCATATGGTAGATAAATTTCATTTTTCATTTTCTCTATAAGTTTTCCATCCAGTTTTTCATAATTTTCCAAATATGAATGAATAATATACACATACAATACTTCACTGATAATTTCATCAAAACCATTTACAGAAGCTTCTTCTTTTACCCTTGAGATCAAAAGTTTAAGCTCTTCATTAGTAGTTGGAATAAAGAGAGATCCTTCTTGATAAAGTTTACTTATTATCATATTAAAATAATCATATGGATTTGTTTCTAATTGTACTGAAATTCTTTCATATCTGAGAACATCCTCTGGTTTATATTTATAATACCCATTATCACTCTTCAGAACAAACCCTTCAATATCATTTGGTAGATTGGTACCAGTATACAGTTTGGCTTGTTTCATCTTTCTTGTTTTAAAGTCATATATCAAATAATAATTACCATTTTCATCAACATGACCAACATCAAATAAAATATAGTCAGGATCTATATTATTATAAAGTCCTCTTTTCAAGTCAAAATCAACAATGATTGGGTTACAAGCACTTATCAGCTCTCCAAACAATATGTTATAAGTATCTAACATCTCTTCAATTTCTTCACCATAATTACTTAATATATAATTTACTATGTTGTTCATATCTAAATGTCCAGTCTCTTTCAAATATTCTTTTTTCAAACAGACTTCAAAGATTGGTTTGAATTTCTCTTTTATTTTTTCAGTTTCGGCTTTAGAGAAAGGTATTATTACATCTTTATTGTTTGCAATACTAAACATTACTTCATTATAGACATCTGAGGGTTTGAGTGAACCTCGAGTCCTGTAAGTGAGTTCTTTCTCCAATTTAAAGAAACCTAAGTTTGTCCCATTATATTTTTCTTGATAAAGGAAATTTGGATCCAACTTAACAGTGTTATGTATCTTTGGATAGTTGAGAATTATGTTGTTTTTATATATTATTAATCCCTTCAATTCTTCTGGAGTTTCCAGTATATTAACATAATAATAATCATTTCCAAAATTTCTCTTTATAAAGACTACTTCTTTGTTTTTATACATTATCGTTTTTCTCTTTTTCTCTTCAGAAGTTTGTGAAAAAAGGGACTGAATTGTATAGAGATTGTAGAGTTTGAATCCCTTTGTTAAGTTTGAAAGTCTAATTTCCTTCATACTTAAATAACTAGAATTGAGAGTTTAAAAATTAACTAGGTATCTCCTTCAACCTCCTAGTCTTTTCAATAAAAACTGTACAACCACTTTGTCAAGATCAATAAACAAGAGAAAATCTAAGATAACAATTAGAAGTAAATTTACATAATATGAAAAGTTACGAATAATGATTATATTCCCTTCATGGTATACATATACTAAATAAGATGAAGGAGTAAGAAGGACTTTTACTTCACTATATGCTTTAATTTGGGTAGAACCATTTAACAACATTGTTCCATTTGAAGAAATAAAAACTAAAACAGGGAAATTTGTTGAGACAGAACAGGTAGGAACCTCGGATGAATTTACACTTAAGACAGTGTATTGAAAAGACTGAAAACGAGAAGTATTCATAGGTGTAATATTCAGAACAACAGGTACTAAATTATCTAGATAACCCATTTTCAGGAGAAATTTGTTATGCATAATATAGTGAGGTGTTCCAGGTATTTTAAGAACAAATGTTGTATAGTTGACAGGAGTGTAATAGATTGTTACAGACACATAAGTACCAGAACCCAACATATAATCTTGTCCATTAACTACTATATAATTAGAGATACTCTTCACAGTTGTAGTACTATACAAAGGATTTATTGTATTTATTACTAAAAATACTACAATTGAAAGTAGGACTACCTTTAATATTAGTTGTTGAGGAAATTTAATTCTCATAAGTCTTTTTAATTATTTTAAAAAAAGATATGGTAGATCAACTCTATAAATTAATTGATGAAAAAACAAAAGTTGCTACAACTGTGATAATCAAAGAAAATGGAGTAATAGATGTAACTGATGATTATGAATATATTCCAGAATATAAATATACAGTTAATGCTTTGGTTCCTATTTCAATTTATAATGAGTTAAAAAACAGTGAATTTGATGTCAAAAAATTTAGAGATGAAATAAAATTAAGCAATGACTTAAATACAATCTTGGATAAGTAAACACAAAAAATGGCTAAAGATTCTCTGTTTTTCCCTCAATATCTATCTTATCAATAAAGAACTTAATTTTACCTCTTGTCTCAACTCTAGTATAATGTATGGTTACTTTATCATTATTGTCATTCTTGAACTCGTGAACACCTATCCATTCTTTATAGTCAAGAAAATCATTTACTTGATTTTCTGCACCATTCATAGAATAAAACCCTAAGTTCCTTAGAAGGTCATATAATTCATCATATTCCTCATCTGTTATCTTTACAGAATCCTTGAAATTCACTTCAACTAAAACTGTATTGTCTTCAGTTTTTTCTGGTTGTCCTATTTCAATTTTTGTCTTCTTTGTGTTAAAAAAACCAACAATTTCTTGAATTATCTCTTCCATATCCTTTCCTAAGCTTAGATTAACTTGGCTTTCTTTTTCCTCTTTAATTCCAACTTTACTCATGTTACTTTGTTATTTTAAAAGGCTCACAGTTAAGTACTCTTCTGTAACACCAAAGAGGAAGAATAAAAAATAAAAGCAACCTTTTTTGTTTATATAATTTATGGATATAAAGAAGATAGAAGGATTGAAAGGAAAACTTAAAAGTACATATACAACTGTTGAAAAAGCCTTATTCTATTGTATGTCACAGTACGATATCCTCAATTTGACAGAATCATGTAAGAAACTTGTTGAGTATGTCCAAGACTACTACAATCAATATATTCAAACCTTGTTAAACCAACCAGAAAAATTAATTATAAAAACAGATACATTGTCTAGACTCTTCACTATTTACAAAGGATCACTAATAGAAATAAGTGGTCAGCCAGGAAGTGGTAAGTCAGAACTTGTACTTAAATTTGTCAAGGAGATTTTGGAAAACAATCCTGACTTCAAGGCAATTCTGATATACACAGAATCTTCCTTTAAGACTGTTAGATTAAAACAAGTAATACCAAATGAATTGATGAATAGACTAAAAGTACTGTTAACATTTGACCCCATAAGCTTTGAAAATTATGTTGATAAAGTAATTGATGAGAACAAAAATGAAAAAAATATACTACTTGTAATCGATTCTCTAACAGCACCATACAGTTCTTTATCAGCTAGAAGTACCTTAGCCATGAGACAACAAAGAATGTTATTAACCTTGAAATTACTTAACTATTTTATATTACTAAATGAAGGAGTTTTGATTTATACAACACAAGTTAGAGCAGTCCCTATGGTACAATATGGGAAGCCACAATATGATAGGACTGGAGGTTATGTTATTCAACACCTTCCAACAGTTGCCTTAATGTTAAACAAAAAAACAGATAACACTGGTGTAATCAAAGTCTTGGATGCCGATTATATGGGGACTGGGAAACTTGGTTATTATGAAATTAGTGATTCGGGTTTCATGATAATGACTGAAGATGAAGAAGAAAAGGAAGAATCAGATGAAGAAGAATAGAGTATTAGTATAAGGGAGGAGTGTTAAGTTTTTTCTTTTGGTTTTGTCAGTCTTCTTTTTAAATAAATAAGTTTGTTATGTTAGTAAAATATCTTCTTGTTTATGAAGCCAAAAAAAGATGTTACTCTGAGCTAGAAATTAATAGTATTTTGTCCCAGAAGAGTAATAGAGTTGTTCTCCTATTTTATGATCTAATACTTTCACTTATTATACCTTTATTATTATCTGTTACTGTTCTTATTTCCACACATAATTTTGTATATCCAGTATTGTTTTTTATCTTATTATTTGTCTTTTTCTCAATCTACCCCTTTTCCAATTGTGATTTTATGAAAAAGATAGCTAAAAAACTATCCATCCTATTTTTAGGCTTATTAATTGTTTCTATTTTGGTACTTTTAAGAACACACTTAGGATTTTCTACTTATCTGTTTGTGTTTTCAGCTACCTCCTTAGTTATTGTTAGTTACCCACTACTACAAGGACTCCTTAGTAGATTTAATAAAAAGAAAACAGTAAACTTTGTTGAGTCTTTTGGGTTTTATAACAAAAGTGAAGAGGAAGAGAAAAAGGAAGAGCTTGAAAGACCTAAAGAACAACCAAAACAGAAAAAAGAACCAGTAAAGAAGAAACCTAAAAAAGGAGAAAACAAAAAACCACCAACAAAAGCAAACTCACAAAAGAAGGTGAAGAAAAATGTTAAATGAACCTTTATTTTATGTATTTCTAATAATATTTTCATTAGTAGTTTCCTTAAGATTTATTTCATCTTTAAGAATGCAACTCCTTTATAATGTTTTATCAGTTGTAGCTTATGTTTATACTTTTTATACACTTTTCCAGTTTAATCTGATGTTGTTGAGTTTATTTTCATCTCTATTTTTACTTATTGGAATATATAAAGATTATAAATTAAGGTATAGTTTGATAATAAGTCCACTTTCATTTTCATTATTTTTCCTAGTTCCCTTTCTTTCCTTTGTCTTTAGTAAAACAATGTTCTAAACTTAATCTCTAATTTCTTTACCAGAATATAGGATAACAATTCCAGAAGGCTTAAATATTGATTTTTCAAAGAGTAAACATGGTAGTGAAAAAATGAAGTTAAGTACACATTATGTGTTTTCTTTAGGCTTGCTTTTTCTTATTGATTCCATTATTATAGGTAACTCTCTTTACTTGTTAATATTAACAGGAATAATTTCAGTAGTTGGAAATAACATAATTGATTCCTTGGGGCATGAAATAAAAGGAAAGTATATTACCAGAACTCCTAGGACTCACACATTTCCAAGAAGTGTTGGATGGGGACTATTAGTTACGATTCCTTTAGCTATTATACTCTACTACTTATATCCAAATTATTACTTAGTAGCCATTATAGTTTTAGATGGAGTAATAGTAGGTCTTTCTCATATGTTACTAGACATTTTCACTGAAAGAGGAATCTACCATAAAGTTAATGGTAAGTGGAAGAGAATAGCTTTAGCCCACTTTTCTTACAATAACCCCTTTGCAAACGGATTAGCAATCCTTGTAGGAATATTAATGTTGTTTGAAGCAATAGAATTACATATCTCCTTATTACATTAACCCTTTTTGTAAAAAGATACAGTAAATTTTTTAGTCACTCAACCTTGTCTTTTTATTTATGGTACAAATTATCTTAGAAGGAACTGATGGAGTAGGTAAGACAACTTTAGCCAATGAATTAACAAAAGTTTTCAACTTTAAAATTGTACATTTTCCTTTAAAAGGAGATCCTAAGAAGTATAATGTCAACTCAAGGGATGAATTTATTTTAACAATGATTGATGAAATGAAAGATTATTATAATCTCGATCGAATAATTTTTGATAGATGGAGTATAAGTACTATCATTTATCAGAAAGTGACCAGAGAAGAACCTTTTTACTATAAGTTATTAAGTCTACTAAGGGATGATGTTCTATATGTTTGTGTTGAAGATCGAAGAATAGAAAGTTTCAACTACTGTACAAAGTTTGAGATGATTATGAAAGATAAAGGTATAGACCCAACTCATTACCTTATTATAAACTACAAAGATAGTCCCAACTTAACAATAAAAAGAATAATTAACCAACTAACTAAAATTGAAGAGGGGGAAAAAGAAACAGTGTTTGAGGAGGTTACCAAAGACAAAATTTTCAACTTCTTTGAGAAACTATATAAGAAATAAGAAACTACTAAGCTAATTCTGTTTCTCCTAACTTTTTGAGAATACTTCTTAATATTTCTTTGAGTTCATTTAAATCAGTACTCTTGAAAATCTTATATGCTACAAAATCAGTTTCTCTTAGTTCATCATAATCTGTTCTATCTGTTAGAACAGATGGTAACATTAAGATATAAACAACATCATATTCTTCATTTTGATGTTCATAATAATTTTTCAAAATATAAATAGGGTATTTGTCATGTTTGTATATTATTTTTTCTTTAAACATAATCTCACTGAGGATATAAATATGGTATTAGTTTTCCAGGATAAATGTTGTAATTGAGTCTGTAATATAACTTCTCATTGTATTTGAACACTTGTAAAATATTCAGTTCCCTCATTTTTGTAATAAAAACTTGATACAAATAGTTAGGGTTAGGGAAGAACTTAAAATGAACCAGAAAGAGTCTATAAAGCAATGAAGCAGAAACAAAGGGGTAAAAATCAAAAATTGTCAGGAGGCTTACTACTCCTTTATGGATTTGATATTTATATTTCCAGAATTTTTTAGAAAGAAGGTTATATACTATGGACTTTATAACTCTCACCATGAAAAGCAGTTTGAAATAAAGTTTGAGATTTTCAGTACTAAAGGAAATATTATTAAACAAAACCTTAAGAAATTGTGATAAATTATCAGATTTCAATCTGTATATTGCTATTTTATGATGGTTTAAGCCCCTTACTCCCTTATACTTAATAGAGAAAAACTCAATATAAGGTTGTAAATATGGTCTAGGATTCTCGATTTTTGTTAGGTCAGAAAGTTGCTTAGTATTAAACTCTCTTAACTTAACAACAGAAATTAGTACTTTAAGTGTGTTAAATGATCTTATCATAGTCTTATAACTTCTATACAGATTTAAAAATCTTTCTCCTAGTATTTTATGTCTTTATTTTGAAGTTTTTTCATGGAAAGTTTTATCAACCTTTGATTTTAGATTGACTATTTTTCAAAATAAAGATAAGAATTCAAATACCTTTATAGAAGCTGAAGGAGAAATCCAGACAAAAAGATTTGTGAGTTAAGACAAAAGAGAGTTAAGGAGTGAGATCTGTTACTTACAAAAAAGGGTTTGGTTAGCTTTCTTAATACTCTGTTGTTCTTTTGGGTTGTTCAAGATTAGTTATTTTTTCAATGCCTATGTTGTTATAATTTTTCAATATTTCTTCTTTAGTCTCATCTTTTACAACCTCAAAGATATCCCTAATAACCCTACCATAAATTGCCCTTATATCCTAAAATATTTCAAGCAGAACTTACTCAGGATCTAACACCTCAAAAGCCTTTTCTAGTATTTTCCTCTTAGCATCTTCACCTAGTGATTTATAAATAGATCCAGTACTTATACCTATTTCCTTCATTACTTCCCTTAAGCTCTTACACTCTTTTTCACCAATATGAGAAACTAATTCCTCCAAAAGTCCTACAGAAAGGTATTATGCATAATTTAAGATATGTTCATGTTATTTACCATAGGATATAACCACCATATCTTCTTTTATGGAAAACATCTAAAAACAATAGTATCATCAGCACCGAAATAGTCTAATTTTCTTAGATTTTGAGTTAGAGAGAAAGAAAAACAAAAACTAAATTGTAGAAGCAGTAATTCCTCTTGTTAGTAAAATCCAAATACTAACAAGAGAACAGAAGTAACAAGATTGAAGAAGGTAAAATACTTGAAATAGTATATAATGTTTCGTTCTGTTGCTACTCCGTGTAAAAATGACATTAAATTCACTCCTAAACTTGTCAGTAAGAATTGTGTTGTAAGATTGAGAGTTATGTGAAGGTTGAATATCTTCAATAATATTAGAGGCATAAAATTAACAAAACTCAAAAGCCCTAAAGTTATCATTATGGTTATTAAAAGATTTTTCATTTCAGTCTTAACTATTCCATCTTTCTTTATGTCAATTTCCAAGAGATCTGATATTATTTCGAGAATGTTTGTATTTATCGTACCTATCTCAAACATTTTAACAACACTTGAAAGAACTTGTTTACTAGTTTTATCTGGTATATAATCCAACACATAATTGACAGCATCTGGTAAATTCATTCCTAACTTATTCAATTGCCTTAACTTAAAAGTCAGATTTGATAAATACTTGAAATTTCTCTGTCCTATTAGAAAGTCTATAAAGTCATTTAAAGTTAAACTTCTGTTCCCAGTTGAAGTAAATAGTACAATACCTCTTCTCAATTCTTCAGTTATGAAGTAATTATACTTCCTAACATAACTCATTATAGTATGATATATATAATAAGAAACAAAACTTAAACTGAGATATAGAATTCCCAATATTTTATAGTCACTGATTAGCAGAGGGAACAAAAAGGAAACTACTATAAAACCAATCAAGACATATAATGTGTAAGGTGGAACTTTCAAATTAATATAGTCTTGTACGAGAATTATTATTATGTATCCTAAGGAAAGTACTGCCAAGACTAAAATATATGCTTCAACAGGATTTATGGGAAAACCAAAATTAAATCCAAAAGGTATTTGGACATTGGAAGGCAAAAAATACTTTAGGTATTGTGTTATAGTTCCAATTTGAGCAAACATTATGATGGCAATTCCTCCAGAAAGCATTCCAGTAATTATACTACTTGCATTACTAATTGTTATTCTATAATTCTCTAAAATTCTATTACTTATTTGACTTATGAAAGTCTTAAATAAATCAACAATTTCTTTGGTTGAAGTGTTTGTATACTTCTCCAATATGGATTGAGAAAAAAGTAATACTTGATATATTAAACTAGTCGGTTTAATGAAGTATGACAAATAAGTTATTATTTGGTCATAACTAAAACCAAAAAAGAACCTTAGTGTAAAAATTGAGTTTATTAACTTTCCAATGTTTTTTATTAGTTTGTCTTTTCTTAAAGAATCAAGTATACCATAACCAGGAACACCTGATAAAATCAGAGTGAAAAAAGAAACAACATAAGGTAATACCTCTTTATCCATTTTATCACTACTATAGTAACTTTTTGGTTTCATTAACATATTTCTGGTGAGAATGAATGTATAATAAGGTAATATCAAAAGAGGGAGTAGAAATAATATTTTTGTAACTAAAAGTGTTAATGAAACTGTAATTAAGGGAAGAACTATTGAAAGAAATAAAAACATTCTAACTGTTGATGGGTCTCTATGACTAGCCTCAACAATTTCTTTTACTGTCTTATCTAAAAACATGTAAATTTAAATCATTTTAAAAAGTTATGAAAGTTGTTAGTCCTGTTCTTGGTATTTTTGTAAGAAAATATCTAGTTCCAATTTTCTTTATTTTTGTAGATAAAGAAAACAATTTTTATATAGGAATTACTTCAGAATATCTTCCATTAATAAAGGATAATGGACTTCTTCCATCCTCTTTGGCTAACAATTACAAACCAGAAAAAGCCCAAATTATATATGATAATATAACTGACTTAAATGTTAATATTTTCAAACTCAATTTAACAATCAATACATTAATGTTTCTTGTCTCTTATTTATTTAATAAATTACAGTTAACACTGAAACAGGAATTAATGATTGTAGATTATAGAGAAGAAGGGTTGTATGTAATCTTTACCAAAAATGAAAAAATAGTAATTGATTTGGGAGAGAAGAAATGAACAGTGTTACAGAACTAATAATGTTAATCTTCTTTTTTGTTCTTTCAATCCTAATAAGTAATATCTTGATTAACATAGTATATTTCAGATATATTTCCAGTCCTATTTTCTATTTCTCAGAAAGTTCTGATTATTTGGTAATATCAGGGTCTTTTTCTCAGCCAATTAAAATAGAAGGTGTCTGTGTAAATGGTTGTTATTATCCTTTTAATAGACAAACAACTTCCTTTTTCACATCAATATATATCCCATACACTATTACCACAATAATTGTCAATGTATTTTATTGTACAGATGGAATTCCAACACTTACAACATGGTATGTCTAACTTTCTTCCCTTTTTAGGAGGTTGTGTTTTTAAACCCAATCAGTATGAGGTGGTTATAATACCAATCTATTACATAGTCAGAGAACCTAGGTTTCTCAAACTCTCTCTCTTTTTCAAGAATAATATAAAGTGTCCTATCTCCACCTTGTAAGATGAAAACTTGATATTTTAACCTCAAGTAAGGGTTCACAATAAGTAATAATTCTTCTCCATATACAACAGCTATTAGAACCAGACTAGTGAAATATAACAACAGAATAGTTAATGAAGAGTAGTCTATTACAAAAGAAAATAATGATACCAAAATGAAACCTATTACATGGCTGTCTAAAGTACCTCTTATCGTATAATGCTTATTGTTTATTTCAATATCTTGTTCATGAGGAGTTATATGAATATCTTTTTGGATTCTTTCATTAACAAGGTCTTCCTTTATTGAATAGAGGGAAATATATACATAAAGGTTTGGGAATAAAAACACAACTAGAAATATTGTTAGAGCCAAAATTCCACTTTCAGGAGAAATTGTTGGGAATTTAGTATGTAAAAACTCATTCAATTGAATAATATAATTATTAATGTTAAGATATGTATTTGTAACAACATATGCAATGGGTAAAGAAAAGGCTTGCCAAAAGAGGAAGAAAGTTTTAGTCATAACTAATGTTAGAAGACACTTATATTTAAAGGTTACTAAAAGGAGGTTAAAGAGATGGAAAGCTCTATCTCTGAGATGGAAATGAATAACCTCTTGGAGAAAACTTAAATACTAGTATGTTCCAAGTATAATTTGTGAAACAACATGGATAGTAAAGATATAACAGTACTAATATATCCCAACATAAGACAAATAAGATCCATTGTGATTATTGACCCGTTTGACGAGAAAGTATATTATCAAAATGTCAACTCTCTTGAGGAGGCAAGCAAACTCCTAAAGGAACATTTACCATTTTGTAGTCAAGGACATCCTCCAATGATACATTTAGGGTCAGCAATACTTTTCGAATGGGAAAACTTATCAGAAGGCTTAGAAGTACAAAGACCCGAGGATATTGATAAGTTGTTAAGTTAATTTTTCTTTTTGTTTCAAACCTAGAAATAGTTGGGTAAGATAACATGCTTTTAAAGAATATATAACATGTTCCTCAGGAAAGGAAAAGTTGGAATAGAGTACATGAGTAAAAAGGAACCCTTTAATGTTCCTATTTTCTATTATCTTTATCCAGACTCAACTACTGTAGTTCAATTTTCAAAGTTTTCTCTACAAGACAACAAGTTAATTTTGGTAGATGTGGCTGTGTCTTTTGAAACAAAAGACAATAGACGTGTTGTTGAGTTTATTCCAGTTCTGAAAGAATCACATACTGACAAAAATCTTGTATATTTCGAAAAAGGAAAATCTGGTAAGTATTTTGTAATACCAAAAAGTGTTGTTGAGGACTTCAAAAATCTATACTTTGGGTCAGAACTAGCTTAACTAAAAAGTTTTCACTTAATTATATATTTTTTTAGTACAATGCCTACTAATGGTATAAATGGTAAAGAGAAAACTAGATAATTTAGTTTTTCAGGAGGCTTATAAATTTGGAGTGATGCTATTACATGATAAAAGGAACCATTAGATAAAAGAAATGTATTGTCTCCTAAAAACATCACAATGTTATTAGGTATTGAGACATCATATACTTCTTCTTGTTGAGTAGAAAGTCCTAGAAAATCAAGAATATTTATAATAGTTAGTGAATTAGTTCCTTTTATTGCCAATTCATCTCCATACATGCCAAGTATGGTACCACTTATTTGTAGTTTTGTATTATTAATATACCCTATTGCTGTTGTGTTATTTTCTTGAATAAAGACTGTATTAAAAGGAGTATTGATAAAATAACTGCCATTAGATAATACAAACTGTGTAATATTAATTGAATTGAAGAAATAAAATGCACCTTTATATAGACCAGTAGTTTTTAGAATTTCAAATCCTGGAATTATTTGGAGTTCTGTGTTGTTAGGATAAATAATTGAAATATTATTTGGTGTGATAAAGACTGTAGCATTTAGAGTATTAAAGGTGGAAATTGATGTTGAATATAAATATAAGTGAGATGAAGTAAGAGAAAGAATTATATATCCTAAGAGTAGATAAAACATAGAAAGTTATGTTGTAATCTTATTTAAATACTTATCTCAAGACTAACTGTTATCAACAACCACTACTTAGTTCGATTTTTTTAGGCTTTTCAGAACTACTACTTTCTTTTTTAATATACATAAAAAATATTCCATTTTGCTGTGAATCTTCAAGCACCTTACAATTCATTAGCTTCATAGCCTCCAACAACATTTCCCTGCATTTGGGATCCTTATACCTAATCTTAAGTTCTCCATTCTCTATCTTCATGAGTTTTGTAACTACCTTCATGAAAGGCTCTGGGCATTCAAACGAAGTTAAATCCGTTTCTTCAATCATACCAAAATAATTAACATTTTAAAGATAAAAACTTCCTTTTAACAACTTTAAGGTTGGACTCTTTTACTCTTTATATATAATCAGTGTGTTGTTCTTTTTGTCTATTTTTGTTATTTTCTCTTTTATAGGAATGAAAAGTTTTTGGTTGTCTGTAAAAATTTCTATTCCATCCTCAGTTTGTCTGAAAGAATTAATAATAGGGACTTCAATTAATAAAAATTTCTTATACTCTTCAACTGTTATTCCAGACTTTTCATTCTGGAGGAAATGGTTATCTAAACGATACTTAAAGTAACATTCTGTTTGATTTAGTAGTTGATCTGTCAACTTAATTACCTTTTCTAAAAAATTATTACTATTTTTGATATGCTCAAGGTCACAAATGTAAAGATAAGTATTGCCTTTTTCATCTTCAAGAAATAATGGATAGATATTTGTCTTTGATAGTTTACCTGATTGAAAATAGTCAGTGCTGTACTTGTTAAGATTTTCGATTAACAAATCAGGATCATGTTGATATTTGGCAAAGATTATTCTTACTTCTTTTACTATTTCTTCTACATCCTTTAAGTTCATGCCTACTTATTATTAATAGTTATTTTTAAAGATTTTCTTTCAGTCTGTAGGTGTAGGCACCAATTTTGTTAATTCAGTATAAATTATATATACACAAGATTTATCAGTTAATAATATCTAGTGTTGTAATTTTAACTATGTCTAAAAATTTTATTATAAATCAGAGAGTTTAAATGATACAACTTTAAGGAAAATGTTAACCAAATTTCAAATGAATGAAATTGTTGTTCACACACTCAAACAGCTAAAACAAAATCCTTATAAAATTTAATACCTAGTATAAGTTTATGAATGAAAGCCTATCAAATTGGATTTTGTTTGTGTTAACGAGAGCTGATGAACTAAAATCAACAATTAATATTGTTAAACTTCAGAAAATTCTCTTTCTTATGAAGGAGGAGCTGGGTCTTGATATTCCAGCTAATTTTAAGCCATTCAAATTTAACCCATATTCTATAGATATTGATAAGGCTTTGAAGGAGCTTGAGAAAAGAGGAGATGTTAAAATAAATGTAGTGACAAATAAAAAAGATGATATATATTCAGAAGAAGAAATAAAGGCTTTCAAAAAGTACAAAATAAAATTGTCAGAAGAAGAACTAAGCTACCTAGACAAATTAATATTTATGTCTACAACTGAGTTATTGACATATGTTTATATTAACTATCCACAGTACACTAAAAGAGCAATTTATCTTAAGAAGTTTTCCTAATATAGACTTTATAAAAAAGAGTGTTAAGGAAATATTCAACCTAATCCTTCAAGGTGAGGTAAACAGTCTGGAAAGATTTAAATATATGGATTCATACTTTAACATATGTTAGTATTAGGAAATGAAATCTACACTTTGGACAGAGCCACTAATTCTATGATTAAAATATTCTTTTTTGCACAAATACAGAACAGTGAAGATAAACCCTTTGTAACAAAATTAAACTATAAGACAGTATCTGTGAGAAATAAACAACCTTATCATATCCAGTACAATAAAAATCAAGTTCCATTCTTCAAACCTTATTACATGATCGTAGATATTCCTTCAATTTCTGTTAACTCACTAACCATAATTCCATTTTATGATGATAATGACCCCACAAATGTAACACTAAAAGAAATAAATTTTGATGATGAAAAAACAGAAATGAATCTTGGTGAATTTGTGAAACTCATAAAAGATATGAGATTTTATTATTCTTATCCTGTTTACTCCAAAAAACTGAATTTGATTATGCCTCTATTTTTACTGTACGGCTTAGTCAACAGAAAAACATTTGACATTACATTGCTGAAACACACTGCTATTCCTATCATTTATGAAGGAGAAATGGACATTGATTATAATGATGTTGACATATCATCACTTTTGACATATCTGACCAACTTCTTGAAAATCTCTTTATTGTAAAGTTACTATATACTTACAGAAGAATATTAAGAACTTACATTCTTTTTTTATAACTATATTAAATTTCAACAATTCTTCTAAACTTCTTCCTTTGACTTCTATGTCATCCACCAAGATTTTAGTAGGATTTATGACCTTGTACCAATTTTCTTCATTTTCTTTTAATAAAATAACAGTTTGAACTAAGGGTTTGTCATTGAAGATTTTGATAGTATGCCCAGATTTTTCCATGGTTAAAAGTCCTGACCTTATAATAATGTCTTTCCCAACACAATATTCCATATCTTCCTCCTTTTCTGTTGCAATTCCTTCTTTACTATAACAAATCATAATGATTAATACATAAAAATTTTTAAATATTTTTTTCATATTATTTCTCATGTTCAATATTCAAAGAAAGAATACGAAATACTTTATTAAGATAAATGAATTGTGTTACTTAGGAAAAAACATTAGTGAGTTAGTTCAAAATGTTCTTGACAACAATTTACAAGAATGTCCTCCAGGAAACACGAAAGAGTCTGTTGGAAAATATAACAAAGTTCTGGGAAATCATATATTCGAAATAGAAATGACAAATTATCTATTTATAATAGTTAAACTTACAACTTCAGACAAAATATTTTTGTCTCTTGTCAAAAAGTCAGTTTAATCTGCTTTTATTTGAAAATGACTAATTTTGTATCATCAGGAAGATCTATTATTTCCATTTTTGTTGGATTCTGTCTTAAGAATTCAAAAATAGGAATATCTTTAGGAATTCTGTTTGATTTTACTAATACATGTTTGAAAAGAAGATATGTAAACTCTTCACTTGTTAAGATATTCCTAGTTTTTTCGGCAAGTTCTTCAATCTCCTTTTTAGTTAATATATTCATTGTTTTTTGTAATTCTTTCAAATCATCTCTTATTTCTTCATTAACTAACTCAGAAATATCAATACGATTAATTGTTTCTAGATATTTATCTATTTTCTTTGGATCCAGTCCTGAAATAAAATCAAAAAGTTTTTTGTCAGAATCCCTGTACAGCTTCATAATCACCTCTTCTAGAGCTTTTTGTTGTAAATATTTATTTATCTCTTCTGTCTTACAAAAATCGAATAGTTGTGTTAAGGCATCTCCTATAAAAACAATTTTTTCATCCAGATACACTTCATTGACAACATCTTTTGTTAGTTTTTCACATATTTCTATCAAAAACCTCATATTTTTATGGTTTATTGATTCAACCTCACTTCTTGTCATTATTTTAAATCTCTTCATCAATTCAAAAATTTCATTAATTTCTTGAACAGAAATATTTGTAGGAAACCCTATGGTTTTTAGTTTTTTTAGTTCATTGTTTAAGTCATCACTTTCAGAAACTTCTACCAAATATTTCAGTAGGTTGAGAATGAAGGGCTTTTTGTTTGGTATAATAAAGAACTGAGAAATAAAAGAACTTAACCCTGCTTTATAACAAAAAGTTTCATTTCCATCACTTACACAAATCTTTTTGTTGTCTGTTAACATTTTAATTACACATTGATTTATATCTACTTCTTCTGAACACTGAATCATATAAAATATTTGTTGGCTTGAGAATTAAAAACTTATCTTTTTTGTTTCTCGATTTTTTATCTTGTTACTAAAATGTCTTTAATACATTCTTTTGTAAATTTTCTCAGTAGCTGATAAAACTCTATCTCCCTTTCAGCATTAATTCTTTTTAGACCTGGTGTGATTGTCTTATCATATTTATTTTCTAGGTAGTCTTTTATTTCTACAGGTATATTAACATTATATGTTTTGATAATTTTGAAGAGTTCTTTTTCTAAATCCTCACATATCATAAGTTATTATTAGGAGTCCAAATTTAAATATCTATACTTTAGAATGGAACAGAGCATTACAGAATTAATACTTTTAATAGCCACATTTATTTTATTTTCTCTCACTTTCAGCATTATTATTAATGTTCTTACTCACATTTT
>Ga0208683_100103_pt1 | contig 38423 bp, 38 predicted proteins | sample BED_Mat_host_9_1_FD_187141 | JGI IMG/M metagenome (GOLD analysis project Ga0208683, IMG submission 187141) | Extremophilic microbial mat communities from Yellowstone National Park, USA - BED_Mat_host_9_15 (SPAdes) (version 3) | ecosystem: Environmental > Aquatic > Thermal springs > Hot (42-90C) >... | reverse complement strand
TTACAAGGGTGGATCATAGGTTTGTGGTTTACTGCCTTTTCATCACTTCATAGCTAGTGAATAAGGGCTATCAAGCTCCTTTTTCCAGCAGTAAAGCATGGGTCTTCAGCCTATTACCATCCCTCACTGAGAGGGAGCCCTCTGCTCCCAGATCCTAGAGACTATGGGATATGTAGAGCCCTTTTTGAGCATGCCCCTGGAGACGTTTTACTTCACATTACTTTAAAACTCTTTAAAATTCTAAAACTTCAAGGCCTTCCTTAGAAGGGGAAAGACTTGTCGTTAATTTTGTCATTTAGAAATGCATTAGAAGGGCTAATTGTAATGAAAAGTAATCCAAAAAGTAGACTTTGTGATCCTCATGGATTTGCACATGATATTCACTCTGGACTCTCTGGAATTACATTCTCTGAGAACCTTGCTTAGGTCTACAAAGCTTGAATCGTTTACTAGCTGTGCAAGTAATGAAGGTTGATGAGAACTCAGCTGTAACGCTACATAACATGAGCAAATTTGTATCTATTTAACCATTATTTTGTGAACTACCGTTTGTCCCTACACTTTCATTTCACTCATTTTATGTTCAATCATGATCGAGCAGGGACTTAGCCCTCAACCACCTTTTAGGTGGGTCATGGGACTCCTTCGAGCCCAACGGCATTTGGCTCACATCCCCGCAATCACTCCCACCCTTTTGGGCAGAGCCCACATCGGCGTGGGAGGTCATCCTTAATCAATAAAAGTTGATATAACCAAATATAAAAAGATTTCTGTTAACGCGAAAAAGGATTCAGCCCGCCAATTGTTATCATGGTAATTGTTAAGGGACAAGGTTTTCTTGATCTAGAATAAAATTATTGAAGCAAAAGCATTGGGGCAAACTGTTATTACTGGGGAGAAAGGTGTTGACTTCCTTGAAGCTCACTTGTTGGGGGATTTAAATCAAATTCATGAAATTCCCAAGGTCACAAACTCTATCGTTAAAGGATAGGTCTACTGTTCCCATCTAGGTTTTATTAATATTCTTCCCTCCCTGCTCTCATCCCTTAATTCCTTAATCGCTTTTGAAGCTTCTTCAAGGCTATATTTCCTCCAAACTTTGACTTTTAACTTTCCTTTAGACGCTAATTCAATTATTTCCTTTAGTTCCCTCCTACTCCCCCCAGTGGATCCTATGACCTCAAATTCTCTCCTATATAATGAACCTAGGTTGAGTTTTGATTCCTCCCCAGTGAGAACTCCAAAAACTATAACCCTTCCTCCAGAATCAAGGCTCTCTAAAGATATATCGAATAGCTGGGATCCAAGTGGATCGATGACCACGTCAAATTTATACTCAGGCTCTCTTACCTTTTCCCTTAATTTATTAACACTTATCAACTCATCCGCTCCATAATCTCTCACCCAATCCTTCCTAGTGACTGCAGTTACGTGTTTAGCTCCCATTAACTTGGCTAACTGAACCAGGAAAAGTCCTGTATTGCCAGAGGCGCCGAAAACCAGTACTCTGTCCTCATTCGAGATTCTCGCTCTCTTTAATGCGTGGTAAGCCGTTAATGCCCCAACCGGTAAAGAAACTGCTAGCTCATCTGGTATGTTATAGGGAACAATAAATGCCGAACTAGCTGGTAATAACATGTACTCTGCGTAGCACCCCTGAGTTGCAACACCTACTATCCCTCCCCTCTTACATAACATTTCCCTAGAGGACAAACAGTAATTGCAGTCTCCGCAAAAAACCCTTTGGTAATTTATTACCCTTTCCCCTCCTTTAAACCCTGAATGGGCCCCTGCCTTCTCTACTATTCCTACAACCTCCCCTCCAGGGATGTGAGGGATAGGAGATGCCTTATATATTCCTGAAACAACTGAATTGTCGACGGGGTTAACGCCGCAGTAATCTACCTTTACCAGGACTTCGTGATCTCCTACTTTATAGTCCTCTATTTCTTTAACCTTTAGTGAATCAGGTCCCCTAGGTTCATCAAATAGAGCCGCCTTCATGGAATTGATTCAACCTTTTCCCTTAAATTCCTTTATGCAAGTTTCTTCTTTATACATTCAAAGAGCTCGGAAATTATTTGCTGGGCTGCTCCCTCAATTAATCTAGCCCCAATAGAGGCTAAAGTACCTCCCACTTTAACGTCGGCTACCCACTTCATTAATGTTTGGTTACCTTTGTCATCCAGGTTTATGTTAGCTGCTAAATCAACTGCGCTCCCCATCCCAGTTCCTTTAGCCTTTAATGTCATAGACTGGATTGGATTAACGTTCTCTAAACTTAAATTAGCAATGAAATCTCCCTTTATGAATCCTATTCCCACTCTGGCAACTAATTTATAAGTGTTCTCTCCTGTTTTCTCTATGCTCTTAAATCCTGGAAAACATTTAGCTACTTCCTCAACATTATTAATGAATTGCCAAACTCTTTCCCTTGAAAATTCAGAGGTGAAATCACCTTGGAACTGCAAGGTACTTCATCTTATAAAACCTTAGAATTAAAAAAAGCTATTGGAATTGTTGTTTTGGCAGCTGGAAAGTCCTCTAGGATGGGGTTTAATAAATTGATTATAAGAGTAGAGGGGGAGCCCCTAATTACTAGAGCACTGAAAGCCACTAAGGACTTCGAAAGAGTAGTAATTGTAGGGGAAAACATTAGGGAACTTTATGAATACATCAAAGATGACATACTCATTTATAACCCTCACTCAAGTAAAGGGATTAGCACTTCAATAAAGCTTGGAATTAGATATTTCAGCGAAAAGGAATGGATAATGTTTTTCCCAGCTGATATGCCACTTATAACAAGTGAAACAGTTGCAAAGCTCTGCTCTCACATATCTAAGGGAATAAGAGCTATAATTCCCGTTTATAATGGAATTTACGGTAATCCAGTTTTAATAAACAGGGATTTATTTACATTAGTAGAAACTATTGAAGGCGATGTTGGAGCAAGGAGGATAATTAGGGGAAGAGAAGACGTGTTATTGGTAAAAATGGGGGAAGAAGTCATAGTTGACCTAGATAAAAAAGAAGATATTGAATACCTTATAAAAAGAGGGCTTAAAGTCACTTACTAATAGATCTTAACACTTCCTCAGGTCTTAAAGGCATTGTCTTAAATCTTACCTTCTTTGGCCTAAGAGCCATTTCAACTGCTCTAACATAGCATGGAGTCGACGCTATAGTCCCTGCCTCCCCTACTCCTTTACTTCCAGTAGGGAACTTGGATAAGTTTGGTTTATCGTGGAACTTGCTTTCAAACTTAGGCGATTCAAGCGATGAAGGTACGTAATATTCTCCGAGATTTCCGTTGATTAAAACTCCCTCTTTGCTGTAGACTGCCTCCTCATAAAGTGCTTGGGCCATCCCTTGCACTACCCCTCCGTGAACTTGTCCTTCTGCAGTGAGTGGGTTAATCACGTTTCCTATATCATCATAAGCTCTATATATTAAAGGCTTTATCATCCCAGTCTCCTCGTCCACTTCAACAACTGCTATATGCAATCCATAAGGGAAGGTTGGAGCATCTACTTTATAAGTGTGGGAGAACTCGAGAGAGGCTTCTACTAAGCCCCTATAAACACTATCTACTACTTCTTCAATGGTCTTCTTTTCTCCTGTGTTCTTCCTCACGAATTTCCCTTCTGAGTACTCTATCTCCTCCACATCAGCTTTCATTAATTTAGCTGCAGCTCTCAATAGCTCCTCCTTTAATTTCCTAGCTGCAACTAATGCAGCCGAGCCTCCGACGCTTATAGACCTACTACCATAAGTTCCAAACCCCTCATTGACAATTCCTGTGTCTCCCCAGACCACATTTATGTTCTCTATTGGTATTTCGAGTTCATCAGCAACTATTTGGGCTATTCCTATTGCATCTCCTTGTCCATGAGGTGTTATTCCAGTTAAAACAGTAACCTTTCCAGACTTATCTATCCTAACAGTTGCCGTCTCCATAGGGCCAAAGCCACATATCTCTAGGTAATAAGATATTCCTACGCCAATCCTTCTACCTTTCTCTCTCTCCTTTTCAGCCCACCTAATTAAGTCACTATATCCTAACACATCTAAACCTTTCCTCATTACTTCCTCATAATTACCAGAATCATAAGGCAAGCCAAATGGGTTTATATATGGCATTTCATTTGATTTTATAAAGTTCCTAATCCTCACATCTACGGCATCTAGACCTGTTTCATCAGCAACCAAATCCATTATCCTTTCTATAAAATACGTTGCCTCTGGCCTTCCTGCTCCCCTGTATGGATCTGTTGTAACCTTGTTGGTGTAAACTCCATAAGCCTCTAGCTTGAAGTTCCTGTTCCTATAAGGACCTGGTAACATCTGGGCTATTAATAAAGGCATTAATGAACCTAAGAGGTAGTGATAAGCACCTAAATCAGTTAATATTTTCCCCTCAATAGCTACTATAGTGCCATCTTTCTTGAAGCCTACTTTGTATTTAAGTTTAGAGTCTCTTCCGTGTATTGTGGAGACCATGTCTTCTCTCCTAGTAGCTACCCACTTAATTGGTCTACCTAACATCATTGAAGCTACTGAGACAGCCATCTCCTCTGGGTAAACGTTAAGCTTACTCCCAAAACCTCCACCAACGTCAGGCTCAATAACCCTAATCTTGTTTTCGCTCAAACCTAAGATCTTTGATAAATAACCTCTTAGTATGTGGGGGACTTGAGTTGAGGACCATAAGGTTAAGGAATCTCCCTCGTAATTAGCTAAAACGGCTCTAGGCTCCATTGCTGATGGAACAACCCTCTGGTTATATAACTCCTCCTCAACTACTTTATCTGCTTCTTTGAAACCTTTCTCCACGTCACCTGAATTAAAAGGTGTGGTTAACGCTACGTTAGTCCCTAGTTCCTCATGTACAAGGGGAGATTCCCGCAACATTGCCTTTTCCATGTCTAATATTGGTGTAAGTGGTTCGTAATCTATACTGACTTTTTCCGCTGCATCATAAGCTAAGTACTTATCATTTGCCACGACCATGACAATGGGATCTCCTTGGAATCTTACTTTACCTCCATGTGCCAATGGCAATCTAGGGACGTACTTTATAGCTTTTACGGGTAAATAAACATCTGTAGGAGTTACTCCAGTTTTTACAAATGAGTTAAGTTTCTCCGGCGTGTAAACCGCTACTACTCCCTTTGACTTCATTGCATCACTAACATCTATTTTCTTTATTTTAGCATGAGCATAAGGCGACCTAACAAATACAGCATGTAAAATTCCAGAGAAATTTATATCATCAACGTACCTCCCCTTTCCTGCTACTAGTTTTGGATCCTCTAATCTCTTCAATGGTTTACCTACATATTTACTCATCATCATCCCCTCATTTTAGAAGCTGCTAATTTAATAGCCTCAACTATGTTTTGATAACCTGTACATCTACATAGATTTCCAGAAATCCCATGTCTTATCTCATCCTCACTTGGATTTGGCTTTTCCTTAAGTAAGAAGTAAGCCTGCATTATCATTCCTGGAGTACAATAACCGCATTGAAGTCCGTGTTTTTCCCAGAATGCCTCCTGGATAGGATGTAGCTTTCCCTCCTTTGCTAATCCCTCAATCGTTAATATGTCAGCCCCGTCTGCTTGAACTGCAAGTAAAGTACATGACTTGACGCTTACTCCATTCATAATTATTGTGCAAGCCCCACAGTTGGATGTATCGCAACCTATATGGGTTCCAGTTAACCCTAGATCATCCCTTATGAAGTGGACAAGTAATTTCCTTGGCTCTACCATCCTTTCATATTCAGTACCGTTAACAGTTACCTTTACCTTAACCAGATCTGTTGGTTGAGCCTTAACAACTTGAGCCATTTAGCTTCACCTCTCAAGAGCCCTCTTTATTGCCCTCTTAGTTAGAACCTTCACCATTGCCCTTTTATATTCAGCAGAGCCCCTAATATCTGATGTTGGATTTGAGGCTTTCATAGCTTTTTCAGCTGCCTCCTCAATTACTTCCTGAGTTAATTTCTTGCCCTTAAGCGTCTCTTCTGCCTCCTTAGGTCTTATCGCCTTAGGTCCTACAGCAGTTAGCCCTATCCCTGCGTCTTCAACTACGCTACTTGAATCTAGTTTGAGGAAAACCGCTACTCCCACTATAGCGAAATCGCCTGCCCTCCTCTCTAACTTTATATATGACGATTTAGACCCTTGAACTAAGGGTATCTCTATTTCCTTAACCATCTCTCCCCTTTTCAAGTCAGTCGTGAACATCCCTTTCTGAAAGTCGTCTATGCTAACAGTTCTCTCCCCTGACCTACTAGCTATTTTAACTTTTGCCTTAAGGGCTACCAAAACTGCTGGCCAGTCAGCTGCTGGATCAGAGTGAGCTAAGCTCCCTCCTATGGTTCCCATGTTTCTTACCTGTGGATCAGCTATTTGCGATGCAGCTTCTGGGAATATAGGGTAAATTTTCCCTAATTCACTGTTAACCTCCAATTGATGATGCCTAGTCAATGCACCTATCTTTATTGAGTTCCTTTCTATATTAACATATGATAAGGAGGTAATCCTGTTTATATCTATTAAATACGATGGCCTTATGAGCCTTAACTTAAGCATTGGTATTAAACTATGTCCGCCTGCAAGTATTCTTGCATCTTCATTCTCCTCTAGCTCCTTCATTGCTTCCTCAGGTGTTGAAACCCTTATATAACCAAAAGGTGGTGGATACATAAGTTTCAGAGAAAAATTGACTAAAAGTTTAAAAATCCTTCGCCAAGATTATTAAAATTACAATTAATGGAAAAATTTGTTTTTATATTCATGAATTTTGTTTTAAACCTTTACGAAGTTTCCAGGTCTCTTTTTAAATTCTACCATGCAAAGTGCACTGCAAAAGTAGTACTTCTTACCTCTATATTGATAAACGTATTGACTTTTCTTGGGATCAATTTCCATACCACAAACCGGATCCCTTTCCATGAAGTATAGTAATACCTTAAATTTAATAAACTTCGCGAAGTTAACGAATTTCCTTCACTAACTGACCTCCTCCCCGCCATGAAGGATTACAAGGGTGGATCATAGGTTTGTGGTTTACTGCCTTTTCATCACTTCATAGCTAGTGAATAAGGGCTATCAAGCTCCTTTTTCCAGCAGTAAAGCATGGGTCTTCAGCCTATTACCATCCCTCACTGAGAGGGAGCCCTCTGCTCCCAGATCCTAGAGACTATGGGATATGTATTTGTGCGAGGACTTAGCACATTCAATACGCCCACTCTCGTGAGCTTCCCAGTACACCTTATTATTTTTACAATTCTAAACAACAATTAGAATTGAAAACTTTACCCGCCCTAGAAGGGGCTTGTCACTCGTATTGTCAGAACTTTATGAATATTCCTAATGAACTAGTAACACCTTATTTGCTATTCCTTGGCTTCATTAAGGTATTGAGCATGATTTATGAAGGTTTAATATATTCACGATCATTACTTCTTATGTATCAAAAACCTAACTAGGAGACTGAATCCTTTTCGCTTTTAGGAAAAAGGCTTTTGCATTAGTTTCATTTTCATTATAATGAATATGACTTACCACAATGAAAGCAATACTCAAATAAGGTTAGGATGAAAAGGGCTGAATCTTTTTTATGTTAATAGAAATCTTTTTATATTTAATTATGACTAATTTATTATCAAAAAAATTTCTCACATCTATGTGGGCCCAAGAGGTGGGATCAAGGAGATGTGAGCCAAATGCCTTTTGGCTCGAAGGAGTCCTATGACCCACATTTGATAAGAATGAGCGTGTGGTTGAGGGCTAAATTCCTAAATTTAATCATGACGAGAACGAAATGAGTGAAATGAAAGTGTAGGGGCAAACGGTTAAATAAAGACTTCTTGTGCGCTTCTAACTCCCCTTCCCATTTCTATATCTTTTCCCAATCTCCTTAACGTCCTCTCTATAACTGATAATGCCAATATTGCGAAGTTCTTCGTGACCCATCCCATGTGACCAATCCTAAAAGACCTGTTTGCAATTTTAGGATGAACGCTCGATGCAAACTCTACGCCTTCCTGTTTTGCAATATTTAGAAAATCAATGGGGCTCACACCTTCTAAATATACAGCAGTTACTGTGTTAGCCTCAAATCCCCTTTTTGCTACTATTTTTAACCCAAGTGATTCCAGACCTGACCTAATAGCTTTCGCAACTGTTTGATGTCTTTCAATCCTCCTGCTCATACCTTCCTTTAGGCATAGTTCTATTGCTTTTGCAAGGGCTAAGATAACGTGGACTGGCGGAGTAGCAAAATAACTTCCCTTTCCCTCCTCTAATTTGCTCATCACTGGCAACCACTTCTTAAAATCTATGAAATAACCATTCACTCCTTCACCTCTTTCAACTATTGAGAGGGATTCCTGAGAGATAAACGCTATACCGATGCCTGGAGGAGCTCCGAGCGCCTTTTGACTTGCTGTCACTACGTAATCTATTTTATTCTTCTCTATATCAAGTTCCTCACCGCCAAAACCTGATACAGAATCGAGCACTGTAATAACTCCCAAGTCCTTAGCCTTCCTTAATACTTCTATTTTAGATTTCACCCCTGTGCTCGTCTCTACGTGAGTTAATATAATTGCATCGAATTTCTTGCTCTCCAAGTTACTTAATATTTCTTCTTCACTTACATTATCTCCAGGTTCACTCCTTATGGTTTTTATCTCTATTGGATATTTATTCAAAATCTCCTCCCATCTGTCTCCAAAGACTCCGTTAGTAGCCAATAAAACCCTATTACCCTTTTTTAATATATTAGTTAGTCCTTCCATCGCAGTAGTTCCAGATCCAGGGAGCAAAATGATTGAACCCTTGTTATGATTAGCCATTTTCCTTAAACCAGATATTATTTCTCTAAATGCCTCGTTTACCTCGTCAGAAGTTATTCCAACGTTAGATCTAAAAGAGCTCAGTAGTACTTCATAATTTATGTTCACAGGTCCTACTGACATTAATATTCTCTGCTCATAATCCAGGTTCATACTTGTGCACTTAGTAACGAGTTACCCTTAAGCTTTAAGCTTTTAGATTGCAGTTAGTCCACATGAATAATATTCTTATGTACTCTGTTTACCTTGCACTCTCATTTCAATTATTTTTAATTCTAATTCATGATGTACTAGGAACTTAGCCCTCAACAGCAAGCTTTTATTCCTGGTAAACTCAAAATACACGTTAAGTGAAAAGTTATTAAAGCACTTTTGAAGTTTGTGCTCTACACTGTTGAAGAGAGTTGAGGGCAAAGGTTATTACAACCTAGTTTTTCACTTTTTTGTTATTGACATTGAAAATCATATTAATTCAGGGAAATTTCGAAACAAAACAATGTAAAAGTTCTTCCTTGAAAGGGGATTCATCCCATCAAAACTTCATTCATTTTCTCCTCATATTTACTAGCTATTTCCCTTATTTTTTCCTCCATTTCGTCGTATAGTTTAATAATTTCTATGAATTTCCCCTCAACGTAAGTTCCTCCCCCTCCCCTGCCTCCTCTCTTCTTTAAAATTACGTCCCTTCCCAATACTTTCTCAATTCTCGTAATATATTGCCAAGCAAATCTATAAGACAGGTTAAGTTCCCTTGAAGCAGATGATATGGAGCCTTTTTCGGCTATCTTCATTAATAAATCCCTTCCTCCAGGACCCATTATTGACCTTCCATTATAGGTGATCCATACCTTAAATTTAACCCCCAAACCCATATAAAATGAACTGTCACAAACTTAAAATTCCTAGCCTTTCTTTGCGGCCCTCTCCTTTTTCTTGGGCCTTAGGTTGTAGCTCCTACACCTCCTGCACTTTGTAGCCCTTGGAGGATTTAAAGCTCCGCACTCCCTACATACCTTTTTATTGAGTATCCTAGCAGTTACTATTTGAACCTTCACCGGATCATTAACTGGCACGGAAATCAGAAAATTATATTCTCTACTCTTAAATAATTTATGAAAGCTATTAATTTAATTAAATGAGGTGCTAATTTCCAAACACTTTAAAGCATCAATGCTTTTACTAACTGATGGATTTAGTTGTTATAGGCTCAGGACCTGCAGGCTATTATGCAGCACTAAGGGCTAATTCATTAGGTGCGAATACAATATTAATCGAGAGGGAAAACTTAGGGGGTACATGCGTTAACGTGGGGTGCATACCATCTAAAATGCTCCTTTCTTTTTCTCATATGAAGAAAGGGGAGAGGTTTAAACCTTGGGCTGAGCTGAGGAAAGACGTTAAGAAAATGGTGAAAATTCTGAGGCTAGGAATGGAAGTGACTTTGAAGGAGAAGGGCATACAGTTAATAAAGGGAGAAGCGAGATTAAGTAAAGATAAAGTTATTACAAATGGAGAAACAATAAAATATGATAAACTAATAGTTGCTACCGGCACTTTGCCTTGGAAATTCAGTAATTTCGTAAAAGTCAGTGATGAAGTATATGATTTAGAGGAAATGCCTAGGAAGGTCGCAATATTAGGAGGAGGTGCTGGCGGAATTGAATTTGCAGACATATTCCAAGGTTTAGGCAGTGAGGTCCACTTATTTGAATCCTCTGATATGTTACTAAAGGGAGCAGACAAGGATATTAGAAGTTTAGTCACTTCTATATATGAGAGAAAAGGAATTAACCTCCATTTAAGTGAGAAATTCAACGAAGTTAGGGAGAGGGAGGGAAGAGTAACCTTGATAACTGATAAGGGGGCTTACGCAGATTTTGATTTAGTTCTAGTATCATTTGGTAGGAAACCGTGCTTAAAAGGATTAGAAAGTCGCTTTGATGGGTGGATTAAAGTAAATGAATTTCAAGAAACTGGGCTTGAGAACGTCTATGCTGCAGGTGATATAACTGGTACTTTCACTGCACATGAAGCAATAAGGCAAGGGATTGTGGCTTCTGAGAATTCCTTCGGGTTTAAATCTAAGTTTAAGCCGTTTGCAGTACCTAAAGTAATTTATAGTCAACCAGAAATTGCACAAGTAGGATATTCAGAGGAAAAAGTAAAGGAGATTGGTTTAGGTTATATATCGTTTAAGTATCCTTTCTCTTCAATTGCGCGAGCCCATGCAGAGGATAAGAAAGAGGGGATTATTAAGGTAATTTTAGATAAAGAAGGTTATTACCTAGGAGTTCACGTTGTAGGAGAGAGGGCTGAGGAAATAGCTTTCATAGCGTCAATTGCTATGGAAAAGGGACTGAAGGCTGAGGAAATAACGTCGTTTAGTTTTCCTCACCCTTCGTTTGTGGAAATACTGTGGGAAGCAACAAGCAAGGCAATCAGAAAACTTTAGCATTAAAAATTTGCAAGAGGTTAAAGCTATCACCTTTTACTGTGGACACAAGGATTCTGCCTTTATTATAATATCACTTCCATTTAGAGGCTTTTGAATGCGCTTTCAAGTAGAGAGTAAAGCAAACATTTATAACCTTTAATGATAATTATTAAAAGATAAAAATGTCTTGTGCATGTGGAGGAGAATCATGTGGCTGTCAAGGTGGAGGAGAACTTAATGAAATAGTTAGAGCAATAGATTTCCTTTACACGAAGATGGAAGCACTTCAGGGAAATGTGGAGTCCATGAAGGGTAAGGTTGATGATGTCGCAAAGGAAATAGCAGTGCTCTACAGGATCATAGGGAAACTGTTAATAATGATATCAAAGCTTTCACCAGACGGAAAACTAACCCCAGAACTTAAAGATATCATGAAGATATTGCAAGAGGTTAATCCCCAAAGGCAAATTGAGTTAAAGTCTTAATCTTTTTTAAGGCTCCTGTAGTGTTCTGGAGATGGGAATAGCCCGTTTTTGACTTCCTTGGAATATTGCTTTATTGCTTCTAAAATTAGATTCCTCAAATCCAAATAGGACTTAGCAAAATAGGGTTTGTTTTCAGAGAGGCCAAGAAGGTCATGTATTACTAGAACTTGACCGTCGCAATCTGGACCAGAGCCTATACATATTGTTGGTATTTTCAACCTCTCAGTTACTTCCTTAGCTATTTCAGAATATACATTTTCTAATACTACAGAGAAAGCACCTGCCCTTTCAACCTCTATAGCGTCTCTAATTATTTCATCTTTTTCCTCTTCCCTTTTCCCTAGAATCCTATAACCCCCTATCTTGTTTACTTTTTGAGGGGTTAGCCCTATATGTCCCATAACTGGGATACCGTTATCGTTTAGCGCTTTAATCAACCCAAATATTTCTTCCCCTCCCTCAATTTTCACTGCCTCTGCACCAGCCTTAACTAATCTAATTGCATTCCTCATACCAACTTTAACATCCCACTCATAAGATCCAAATGGCATGTCTGCTACTACTAGCGCTTTTGGCTTAGCTCTAGAAACTGATTTCACATGAATGATAATTTCATTCATGCCTACCTTTAGAGTTGAATCGTACCCCAACTCAACCATTCCCAGTGAGTCCCCAACTAATATAGCGTCCACTCCTCCTTCATCCGATAATTTGGCTAAGTTATAATCATAGGAAGTTAGCATTATTATCTTCTCCTTACCTTTCTTCTTTAATAAATCCCTTACTGTAATTTTCCTCCTCTCCAACTTTTACCTCCTTTACTATATCCTCAACCCCTTTAATCCTTTTAGAAGCCAAATAAAGAGTTTTAACAAATTGAATTATTTTCCTTCTCTCTTCGTTTAGTTCCTCCTTACCCTCAATTTCTCTTAATAAAGATAAAAGGAACCTGAGCTCACTGAATGCCATTTTCCTCAACATCAACTTGTCGCTCTCCGTTAGTTTTCTCTTAGTAAGCATTAGTTTTAATCTCCTTAACTTTTCATCTAGTTCCAAAGAGTTTATTTTTATCTTTATTATCATCATTTCTATCTCCTCATCATCAATTTCCCTGGTGAATTCAGAAAGGCCTTCCTTAACCTCGTTTATTCCGTTAATTTTCCACCAGTGCCTTTCCTTCTCCCTATAGCTTGTCTCTATTATGCCAAAATCTCTCTCCAAGATTCTCAATAAAGGGCTTGGATTATACTTTATTCCCCTTTCCCTGTAATATTCAATTACTTCCCTGAATTCGAAGTCCCCTAAATCCCTTGATCCCTTCTCCTCCACTATTTCTAATATGGAATTAAGCAAGTTGACGGCCTTCTCGCCATACTTCTCTAAGAACTCGGCAAGCCTAGCCCTTATCCCTGCAGGGTTCACGGTTTTTCATAAGTGCTTAAATATTTATTGCATTGCTATAAAGAAGTAATAGTTAACAAAGAGTACAGGGTGCATCGGTATTATGATAACCATTTATGTAAAGGATCTAATGAAGTCTTTCAAAGATAAAAGAGTCCTGAATGGGCTTACCTTCTCAGTAGAAGAAGGAGAGGTGTTTTGCTTAGTAGCTCCCAATGGGGCTGGAAAAACCACTACTTTAAGAATTTTAGCTGGAATAATTGAGTCCTACACGGGAATTGTAGAAATACTTAATATGAAACCAATAGAAGCAAAGAAAAAGCAAGTTATTTCTTATTTACCGGAAGAAGCTGAGCCTTATGAGAGGTTCACTGGCCTCGAAAACATGCTCTTTTATTACTCCCTTTACTACGGTTCATCTAATATAGATGAAAGGGTAATAAGGAGGGGTATAGAGATCGCTGATTTAGGTGATGCTATAAATGAAAGGACTTCTAAATACAGTAAAGGAATGAAGAGGAGGCTCTTACTATCACAAGTATTGATGGTTGACCCAAGGGTTGTTATATTAGATGAACCTACTGATGGATTAGACATTGAATCTTCAGTTAGAGTTAGGAAAACTATTAAGAAAATGGCTGAGGACGGAAAGACTATTGTTATGAGCTCACATAACATGCTGGAAGTAGGATATGTTTGCAAGGAAATTGCCATGATGTATAAAGGGGTAATAATCGAAAAGGGAACTCCTGAATATTTAATGAAAAAATATGAAGCAGAGAACCTAGAGGAAGTGTACTTAAAGGCAAAAGAACTCTATTTACCTTAGAAATTGGAACTAAAAATATTTTAGAGTAGCTCTAAGAGCATTAAAGTGATTTTACGCTATTATTTGCAAGTTAATCTCATTGAACATAGTGATAAACTCATTATACACTAAATAAGCATATTGACAAAAAAGCTAGTAGCTGGAAGAGCTAATACTTTTAACAGGAAAACTCTTATTTTTATTGTTAACCTTCCTGTAGATGATTTTCAATGCAAGTGCCTCTCAAAAGAACACTATGCATAGAAATTTTTTCTTGTTTTGCAAATATATCATATGAAAGTAAGGGTTAAGTTCTTCGCTTTTCTCCAGGAGATTTTCGGTTCAGAAGAGATGGAAATTGAATTAAAGGATAAAATGACAATTAAGGATCTAATTAATGAACTAGGTAAAAAATATGGGGAGCAAGCCATAAGGGCAATTGAATTCGGAGAGTACATGGGTAGAAAGTTCAGTATATTGAAGGCAGTAAATGGTGAGGTTACATCAGAGGAAAGGGAGCTTAATGAAGGAGACGTAGTTGCTTTTATACCTCCTCCTTCAGGTGGAGAGGAAAAGATTGAAGTGAAGTTAATTAAGGGTAATGAGGAGTTAGATTTTAACGACATAATAATATCATCAATAAGAGGTTCTGAGTTGTCATCTGGCTCCCTAGGTCTTTACATGGGCTTCGTAAAGGGGTTAGTAAATGGATCTAATGTCACTCTACTTAAGTATCAGGCATATGAAGAATATACTATAAGGGCGATGATGAGAATTGCTAAGGAAGTGAAGGAGAAGTTCGGATTGGACTCCGTGAAAATATACCACAGAATAGCTGAGTTAAAACCAAAAGATATAGCAATAGTAATTATAACAATTGCAAACAAGAGGGAAAACGCGCTGGAAGCATGTAAGGAGTTAATAAATAGGGTTAAGAGTGAGACTGGAATTTGGAAATTGGAGGTCAGGAATGATGGAGAATACTGGGTAGTAGATGGGGACAAGAGGGTTAAAAGTAATAAATGATTTTTTTAATTTATAAGTATTGAAGTATTCATGAATCTTGAGGATCTCAGTAATGAAATAGTGAAATTAGTTGTCAAAGTAAATTCATCTGTGGTAACAATTCTCACCAGGCAAATATCCTATGATGAGTTCCTACAGCCTTCAATATCAGAGGGAATAGGATCTGGCTTCTCAGTAGCAAAAGGGCTATTTATCACTTCATTTCACGTAATTAGGCAAAGTAAGGACATAAAGTTAATAAGTAGGGAAGGTAAAGTAAGTAAAGGTGAAGTTGTAGCAGTAAACCCAAACAATGATTTGGCATTAATTAGGTCTGAATTAGAGCTTCAAAGCCTAAAGTTAGCTAAGGAAATGAATTTAGGTGAATTAGTCTTCGCAATAGGAAGCCCCTTAGGGCTTGATAGCGTTACAATAGGAATAATAAGTGGTCTTGAAAGGGCTATAATATCCCCTTCAGGTAATCCCTTGTTTGTAATACAAGCTGATGTTGCTGTCAATCCTGGAAACAGCGGCGGTCCATTAATAAACGTGAAGGGAGAAGTTGTAGGTGTAGTCACAGCAATGATACCTTTTACCCAGGGGATTGGGTTTGCAGTGCCTTCAACTCTAGTTAAGGGTTTCGTGACAAATGTCATGAAGTTTGGTAAATACTTGAGGCCTTTCCTAGGAGTTTTGGTTACGAAGATAAACAAGTCAATCTCTTCTTATTATGGATTACCTAAGGATGAGGGGTTGTTAGTCGTTAGGATATACCCAGGTAGTCCAGCCTATTATTCAGGGATAAGGGCAGGTGACATAATTTTAGAGGTAGATGGTAAGAAGGTAAAGGATGCAGTGGAGTTACAGGTTATATTGGAGGAAAAGGGTCCAGGAGAAAAAGTTAATGTCCTAGTAAATAAGGGAAGTAAAGATGTTAAAATTCCCATTGAAATAGGTGCAGTAGATGTCACTCCCTTTTAGATATTATGCTTTTCTCTATATCTATTCCCTTCCATATTAATTTATAGCCTAAGAAATCGATAACGTCTGTCAAAGCACCGTCTAGGAAAGATAGCTCTTTCATCACCTCTGAAAGCCTCTTTCCCAGACTTCTTTCAAGCACTGTTCTAGCTCTCACTAATAACTCTTCTCTTATTAAGAAAGCACCTACTAGCTTGTATCCCCTTAATTCCTTACAATATTCAATTACCTTTTGAAGGGGGACTCCAAGCCTTTGGGATAGTTCCCTCAAGTTATTTACTTCTTTTAAATCTTCTTCCTTCATTTCGATCTTTGCTTCCATCATTATTTCCTCCTCTATTTTCCTTAGATAATCCAATACTGGCTTAATTGGAACTTTTTTCCTGAATATTATAACATTATCCCAATTGAGCTTTTCAATATCTAATTTACCTATTAATGACTCATCTATTGCTATTAATATATCTAAACCTAAAGAGGAGAGCTTATTCACTTTTTTCCTCAAATATTCCTCAGTCCAAAAGCCTATTATCTCGAAGTAAACTACTTTGTTTGCCTTCTTAAAGGAGAAGTCAGGAAGAAAGACTTTTCCGTTAACTACAAGGGGTTCTGGCTCCCTCCTAACTTCCCAAGAGGTTATCTTCCTAACCTCATTATAGAATTCCTCCTCAACTGAACTATCAAAGAGAACTTCAGGACTCTCCTCCATCCTTTCAGGGAACAGGGGAGAAGATGAGAATTCGAACTTCACGATCCTCTTGTTTTTTCTCCCTAATATTGCTTCCCCTTCAACTTCCCATTGATTTTTTTGCGCAACCTTAGATAATAGAATTCCTAGATTCCTCCCGTATTTTTCTGTTAACTTAATTATCGAGACTGGGCCGTATATTTCCATGTAAAAGCCTTTATCATCTATACCTGCATCATAAAGAAGCCCTAACCTCTTCGTCTCCCAGATCACATCCTTCCAAGATCCTTTAAATCTTACCTTTAATTTAACTGCTCTGAGTAAGAGAGATTGAGCCAATGACAAGTTATACCTTCTGATTAGCTCCTTTGGAAGTATGCTCGTGAATTCCTCGACCCTCATATTTTCCTTTAGATCCCCCCATATGGATTTCTCTATTACTTCTTCAGATGAATTGAAGATTCTGGACACATTCCTTATCTTCTCCTTCCTTTCCTCTTCACTTAAAACTGGTTCCCTAGAGAAAAGGAACTTCCTTATTTCCTTGGGGTCTAGGCTTGTATACGGGCTTAATTTAATTAGCTTGTCTAGTACGTGTTTTAATCCCCTCACTATTTTGTAATCATATATTTCCTCAAGATCCTCTAAATGCCTTAATATTTCCCCATATCTCTCCTTTTTTCCAGCGACACTAGAATATATATCAATTATCTCCTTTGCTAGCTCCTCATAGGAGAAATTAAGTAACTTTAGGGCCACTCTGCCATTAGTTATTTGAATTCTCAGAAGGTCTAGGGGTAACACTGGATCTCCTCCTGCTTAATTTATGATCAACGGTGTTCCTTGATATTATCTCTATTAAAATTGCCTTCTTTCCCTGTGTCTTCCTTAATATTCTACCTAACCTTTGAATAAATTGCCTCTTTGTTCCATACCCTCCTAAAACTATCCCTATTGAAGCGTCAGGAACGTCTATGCCCTCATCTAAAACATTCGATGCAACAATTACACTATACTCTCCTCTTTTAAACTTCTCAAGTATTTCCTTTCTGATTTCTTTTGGAGTTTCGTAAGTTATCGCTGGTATTAAGAACTTAGAAGATACTTCATAAGCCATATCTGTGTGTCTAGTGAAAACTATCATTTTCTTGCCTTTATTATTCTCAAATATCTCCTTAAGCTTCTCTATCTTTGCCCTAGAATTTATAGCTATCCTCATCGCTTCACTTCTAGCTAAGAGGGCTTCCCTAGCCTTCTTGTCCTTTGAGGCCAATATTATTAACTTGCTGAAATCCCTTAAAGTCTTAAACCTTAAACCTTTGCTCCTTATATAAGATAAATATATCTGCCTTAGCCTATTATATTCCCTCCTTTCATCTTCCTCTAGATCTACGTAAACCTTTTTTATTTCAAATTCGGCTAAATGCTTTCCAGCAAGCTCCTCTGGAAAAACAGTAAATACTACTTCTCCTATTAACAATGGCAAATCCTTATGTAAACCATCTTCTCTTTCAGGAGTAGCAGTTAAGCCTAACCTATATGGAGCTATGCTCATCTCTGCTATAGCCCTATATCCTAGAGAAGGTAGATGATGGGCTTCATCAAATATAATGAAAGCGAACTTGTTACCTATTTGATCTATGCGTGAATACGCTGAATCGTAAGTCGAAACCGTTATTCCGTTAATTTCCGCCTTCCCAGCGCCTAATATTCCTGAATCGAAATTTAAGTATTCCCTTATCTTTTCCCTCCATTGAAACATGAGGTCAATAGTAGGAACTACAATTAGAGTGGATTTCCTTATTTCGGCTATAGCCTTTAGCGCTACATAAGTTTTCCCTGCACCAGTTGGGAGGACTATTACTCCCCTTTTTCCAGCCTTCTTCCAGGCCTTTAGAGCCCTTATCTGATAGTCTTTTAAAATAACTTTGTCTTCTATGATCGGAAAGGGAATGAAGTCTGCTACTAAATCCTCGATTTTGACAGTTGAGAAGTAATCTAGAATCTCCTTATAATACATTCCAAGAGCTCTGTAGTTGCCTGTCTTAGGGTCTTTCACTGCCCTAGGAAACCATGAATCAATAATTATTGTACCTCCTTGGTATAAAATTCTAACCATAATGGATTTCTCATTTACATTTAAAAAAGTTAAACAACCCTTCTTGCTTCAAGTAGCTTACTTATGTCAGTTATTGGAGTCCCGTCTTTATCCATAATTTCTTGGAGAACTGGCGGTTTTTCCTTATAGAAAGGCATTCTTTGTGCTAACCTTTCCTCATAAGTTGGGATTAACTCGTTTTGATAGAACACTCCAAGTGGAATCCTGCTTCCCCATTCATGAGCCTTTATTATGGCTTTAGTGAACTTCTCTTCCCATTCCTCCTCCGCCCTGACTGTTGGATCCCAGTCCTTATCAAGCTTGTAAACTCTCTCTTGGTACCACTCCTTTGTATGTATATCGTTATATGTAGGACATGGTTGTAAGACATCAATGAACGCCGATCCCTTATGTTTCATAGCCATCTTTATTAATTCCTTTAAGTGCTTTACATCATATGAATATGCCCTAGCAACGAATGTGTAACCAGAAGCTAATGCAAGTAATAATGGATTTATCCCCTCATTTATGTTAGGCACTGGTAGACTCTTAGGCTTAAGACCTCTTTTCAGAGTAGGAGAGGCTTGGCCCTTCGTGAGCCCATAGACACCGTTATCATGAAGTATTATAGTGAAGTCAACGTTCCTTCTACCTGCATTCACAAAATGACCTGCACCTATTCCAAGGAGATCTCCGTCTCCCCCAACAACTAATATCTCCAAATTAGGGTTAGCCAGTTTAGCTCCTGTAGCATGTGGTATTACCCTGCCGTGTAGTGTGTGTATACCAAAGGTATTCACCCAGTGAGGTAACTTCCCAGAACACCCTATTCCAGAGAACACTACAAAGTCAGTTATTGGTCTCTCGCTTTCGGCTATAGCCATTTGTATTGCACTTAGTATTCCGAAATCTCCACATCCAGGGCACCAATCAACCCATTTATTAACCCTTACTTGGTTTAGCCTAAGCGCCACCCTTCACCACCACTTTTTCAACTTTCTTCTCTAATATCTGCTTCACTCCATTATATATTTCACTCTCAGTTATAGGCCTTCCATTCCACTTTAATATATAATGATCTGGACTTAAGCCTGTGTTTTGCCTCAATACTATCCCTGCCTGTCCTAGATAATTTGTCTCTATATCAATTACTACTTTCCCCCTTATTATCTTCTCTATATTCTTCGGGAAAGGACTAAACATCCTTACCTGGATGAAACCAAATCTGTACCCCTCGCTATTTAATTTATTTATTGCCTCCACAATAGCCCACTTATTTGAGCCCCAACTGTAAATTATGTAGTCTGGATTTTCTAATCCAAAGTAATTAAATTTCTCTTTCTCTGGAATTTCCCTGGACGCTAATTCCAATTTCCTCATCCTCTTCTCGTACATTTCTAGCCTCTCTTCAGAATCTTCCGTTATGTGCCCTTCCTCGTCATGTTCGTCTCCCGTAGTCCAGAATATGTGTTTAGAACCTAGAAATGCCCTCGGGCTCACACCGCTCTCAGTTATTTTGAACCTCTTATATCCATTGCCACTATTACCATCAACTATAATGCCTCTATCGATCTTAACCTTCTTAGGATCGAATTCACTCTCATCTGTTACCACAAATGCGTTTGCTAAAGCCTTATCAACTAGGTGAACTACTGGTGTTTGATATCTTTCTGCATAGTTAAAAGCCTTCATAGCATCATAAAATGCCTCAACGTGATCTCCTGATGCTATAACTATCCTTGGAAATTCGCCGTGTCCAGCAAACATTGGGAATAACAAATCTGCTTGAGAAGTCCTAGTTGGAAGTCCTGTTGAAGGACCTCCTCTCATGTAATATGTTATTACTATTGGGATTTCCACATTACCTGCATACCCCATTCCCTCTACCATTAAGGAGAAGCCAGGGCCAGACGTAGCGGTAGCAGCCCTTACCCCAGCTAGTGCAGCTCCATTAACCATTGTAACTGCTGATATCTCATCTTCTGTCTGTACAACTACAACTCCCCCCTTTTGACCATTTATTAAATCTATAACCTGATTACCCTCAATGTACACACTTTCATCGCTTGCAGGAGTTATTGGATAATATGTTTGTAGTCTCATGCCCCCAGCTATTTTACCTATAGCTATTGCTGTATTGCCATCAAGCAAAACCCTATGACCTCTAACCTCTACAGGGCTTAATTGCTTTCCATATTTTTCAAATGATGATACCAGATCATAACCGACCTTCACTGCCTCCATGTTTTGGTTCACTACTTCTGCCTTCCTCCCAAATGTCTCCCTAACTGCCTCTTCCATAAATCTCATGTCTAAACCTAATAAATAAGCAGAAGTCGAAACTGCAATGGTGTTTACAAACCTAGTTACTTTGCTCAACTGTGTTTCATTCAATCTTTTAGCTACAGTCCTGATTGCCTCATCATAGTTGACAGGTATTAGCTTTACTCCATTGCTCTCAGCAAACATCAGAGCACCTTGAACACTTAATGGAAAACCCTTTTCTTTGAGTATGTTTTCAATTCTCTTTTTCGTTCCATCCTCCATGCTTTGAACTTCAGAGACCTTCACGTTAACCTCTTGGGAATTATAAACAAGCATCCCCCCACTCTTGACTTCATAAAAGTGCTGAAGTACTGTTTCAGCGTCGTATGAAACTAATATATCCTTTTCATCTATAAGTGAGTTTACTGGGGTATCCCTTATTCTCATTTCGAAGTAACTGTGCCTGCCCTTTATATTGGAGAAGTACTCCCTCTTCCCGTATATATAATATCCAGCTTTGGCAACTGCCCTAGCGAATAAGTTGGCAGATGTATCAACTCCACTTCCCTGGGCTCCTCCTATCATCCACGTTATGTCCAAAACTTACCACTAGGTTAAAGTATTCGTAACAGAAAATATAAATCTAACAGCCTAAGTTTAAGTAAGTTAAGTCTCAATGGGAGAGTTACTCTAGCTATTAACACATTAATAACATGTTCAGTAATTGAATAATATTATCAATGTGACAAAGGAAGAGGGGAAATTTTAATAGAAAGCCAGTTTTTAGATATTAGAAGGCAAAGTTCCATGGAAATAATAGATCAGACTTTAATATTAATAGTAACAGGACTCATTGCTGGTTTAATTGGCTCTCTTTCCGGTTTGGGTGGAGGAGTTGTCCTCGTTCCATCACTCATCTTACTTGGTTATCCAGTTAAATATGCTACTGGTTCAAGTTTAATATCAACAATAGCCACATCAAGTGGAGCTGCTTCTGCTTATGTAAAGGACAGGATCTCTAATATAAGGATTGGGATAACTCTTGAAATAGGAACAACTACTGGTTCAATAGTAGGATCTTTACTAGCAGCAAAGGTAAATCCAGAAATTATCGAAATTATTTTAGGGATAGTCTTAATTTTCTCCTCCTTTCAGGGATTTTTCCTAAGGAGGAGCCACGAAGGGGGTAATCAAGATAAACTATCTAAGATATTAAAATTAAGTGGTAGTTACTTCGATGAAGCTTCAGGGAGAACGATAAGCTATCAAGCCTCTAATTACCTTCAAGGATTAGGGGTAATGTTTTTAGCTGGTGTCATTTCAGGTCTTCTAGGAATAGGATCAGGAGCACTTAAGGTAATAGGGATGGATTTAATTATGGGACTTCCCATAAAAGTTTCAACTACTACTAGCAACTTCATGATTGGTGTTACTGCTGCTGCTGGCAGTGGTATATATTGGCATGAAGGATTAATAAATCCCTATATAGCCTCTTTTGTTGCGATAGGTGTTTTACTAGGCTCTTATATAGGCTCAAAGACTCTGGTTAGAATGAGAGGGGGAAGTCTAAGGTTAATTTTCAGTGCAGTAGTTCTAATCCTAGGAATTGAAATGATATTGAGGTCTCAGGGATGGATATAGAGGACATTATTTCCCTAACTTTGAGACTAGGACTCTTACTGAGCATATCAATCATGACTTTAGGCTTTATACTTTCCTTAAATAATCCGATCCAATTAGATAGGGTTTTATATTTTAACACTTCAATAGTAACAACACAAAAACTAGTTTCTGGACTCATAAGCTTAAAGGGCTTTTACTTCATTATTTTGGGTTTAATAATTTTAATAGCGACACCAGTCCTCAGAGTCTTATTAATGGTAATTCAATTTCTGAGACAAGGAGAAACCACTTACTTTGCCTTTTCATTACTGGTTTTCATTATAATGATTATTGCAATTATATTTATCCCCTCCTTTATTCTCTAAAGTTTAATAAATGTAGAACCACTTTATTTTAAATTGCGTGTTCCCTCAATAATCTTAACTGCTCAGAGCAGTGATAGCGGTAAAACACTGATATCATCCAGCCTAGCTTACAGTCTCAAGAGAAAGGGGAAAAGAGTTGCTACATTTAAAGTAGGGCCAGACTTCATTGATCCTCAATATTTATCACTATCGTCTGAAAGTCCTAGTTACAACTTAGATCCATGGATAATGGGTAATGATGGGGTAATTAAAACATACTCGAAGGCTACTAAAGGAGTTGACTTTTCCATTATAGAAGGCGTAATGGGGGTTTTAGACGGTCACGAGTTTGGATCTAGTTCCTTAGATATTTCAAGTATTTTAGGTGTCCCTATAATTTTCGTGGTTGACTGCTCTAAAACTTATGCATCTACTGTATTGCCATTACTAGGATTGAGAAGTCTCGGATATGAAGTAGGAGGGGTAATAATAAACAAGGTGTCTAGCGAAGGACATTATAAATTATGCAAAGAACCTATTGAAAGATACAAGTTCAATGTCTTAGGTTATTTACCTAACTTAGCTAAAACCATTCCTTCAAGACATCTAGGATTAGTTACCGTAAACGATAATAAAGAAGCAAAGGAAGTAATTGAAATAGCATCTAAAGAGATGCAGAGAACTATCGATTTTGAAAAACTCCTTGAAATAGCCAACACAGCTAAGGAAATCAATTATGAGGAAATAAGGGGAGAAGAAATTGGAGGAAGAAAGAAGGCGTTAGTAGCATACGATAACTCCTTTTCCTTTTACTATCAGGATAATCTAGATTTTTTAAAGGAAAAAGGATTTGAAGTCGAGTTCTTTAGTATATTACTAGATGATAAAATACATGACGCTGATTTAATATACATAGGGGGAGGATATCCAGAGCTTCATTTGAGGGAGCTAGAGACAGCAAAAGTTAAGGATAAAATAAGGAAAATGGTATATGATGGTATACCTTTAATTGCTGAGTGCGGGGGACTAATATATCTTTCTAAGGAGGTTATAGGACTTGATAATAAGGTATATAAATTATCTGGGCTTCTGGACTTAAAAATATTAGTAAGGGATAAGCTCAAGCTAAGCTATACTGAATTGGAGTCCATAAGGGACAATCTAATAGGTAGTAAAGGCAAAATAATTAGGGGGCATGAGTTCCATATATCAAGGGCACTTCCTGAAAGAGATTTAAGCTATGCATTTAAAGTAAGAAGGGGGCATGGAATAAATGGCTATGACGGAATTTTAGTGGAAAATTCAATATCTAGCTATTCCCATTTCATGTTTAGATTTACGGAAATTGGTAGCCGCTTATTGAAAACAGGCAAGAAGTAATTATACTTAAATATTTGTATACCACATTAACGTTATGTATAAGAAGAGGATTTTCGATGAAATCCACGGTTACATTGAATTCAACGATTTGGAGTTGAAAATCGTTGAGACTCCAGTATTTCAAAGACTAAGGAGAATAAAGCAGACAAGTTCAGCTTACATGGTGTACCCTGGAGCAAATCATACTAGGTTTAGCCATAGTATTGGAGTTATGCATGTAATTGGGAGAATTGCAGAAAAACTTTTGAGGGAAGGAAAAATAAATTCCAAAGACGAAGTTCAACTAATGAGAATTGCAGGCATGTTACATGATATAGCGCAATTTCCCTTTAGCCATACCATAGAACAATATTATGTTAGTGTTAATGGGGACGAAGGTACTCACGAGAGTCTTGGGAGAATTGTTATAAGGGAAGATCCATATATAAAGACTATCCTGTCTGAAAATGGGTTTTCGCCAGACGAAGTTATAGAACTTCTATGGGGGAAAGGTAATATTTATAGCAGTTTTCTCAATGGGGATGTGGACGCTGATAGGATAGATTATTTGCTCAGGGATGCAAAACACACTGGCGTAGCATATGGTTTTATAGACATAGAGAGGTTAATAGATACAATTGATTTACAGGGAGATTTAATAACTGTCCACGAAAAGGGGTTACAAGCTCTTGAGAGCTTCTACTTGTCTAGGCTTCACATGTACCAATCAGTTTATTTTCACAAGACTATTGTAGCGTATGAGCTGTTACTACTCAAGATCTTTAAAAGACTCCTAAAATCAATTGATAGATTAAGAGAGTTAAGGGGAATAGATGGAATAAAGAAGATGATAATAAGCGATGAATTTTGGAAATGGGATGATTACTGGCTATACTCATTGATGTATGAGGCAATGAATTCAAAAGACATTGACGAGCAGACTAAAATGCTTATTAGCCAATATTACAACAGAAAAGGGCCAAAAGTTTTACTTGACATAACGTCTTTTATTAATAGAAGGGAGGAAATTGATGAGATAGGGAGGAAATTGATTTCCCTAGGTTTCAGTGAAGACGTTTTATATCCTTTCTTTGAAGAGATTGTTATAGTTAATAGGGAGGAAGCTCCAAAGATAAAGAGTCAAAGAGGACTTTTATACATAGACGAGCATGAAAAAAGCATTTTAGGTTTTCTAAGTAAGAAATTATTTATTCAGAGGATATATTGTGATAGGAGAGTTTACGATCAGGCATCAAGCCTAATTAAGTCATTAGTATAAAGGCGAAAGAAGTGAAATTGAAATTCGTGAAAGTTGGAAAGTTTATAAGCAGATTGAATAAATTCACATGCGTTGTTAATATTAACGGCTTCGAAACAAAAGTGCATCTACACGATCCTGGAAGGCTTGAGGAATTACTAATTCCAAACGCAGAAGTTTACTTAGCAGTAAATAAGGGGATATATCCTTATAGAATAATTGCTGTTAAGGCTGAAGACGAAACAGTTCTTCTTGATTCTTCTCTACATAATAACATCTTCGAGGAATACTTTAACCTAATTTTCCCAAATAGGAAGATTATCGGTAAAGAAATTCCATTAGGTAAAAGAAGAATAGATTTCCTTCTAGATGACAATACTTATGTAGAAGTGAAGGGGGTGACTTTAGTTCATGATAATGTAGCACTATTTCCAGATTCTCCAACAGAAAGAGGTAGAAGGCAAATAGCAGAACTTGAAAAAGTAAAAGGAAGCATTGTGTTTCTAGTTTTGAGGAGAAGAGCTGAGAGGTTTAGTCCAAACTGGAAAAAAGATCCAAAATTCGCAATAGAGCTTTTAAAAGCTCATAGAGATGGGCTAAAGGTAATTCCTTTCAAGGTTATAATAGAGTCCTTTGAAACGATTCCAATTGGGAGGATAGAGTTCTCCCCATATTTAAATTGAACTAAATGTCTTCTGTTTAATAAAGTATTGACCTTAACTAACCCTTACGTTAAATTCAATGTTTTAGATGAGGAGGTATTTAATTTACTGTCCATAGTAAAAAACAACGAGAACTTTGTTGTGTTACCTGAAATAGAGTTCATTAAATTAAACTCTATATCCACCGTAAATGTAAAGCGGTAATCGACTTCTTCTCAATGAAATATCTCAGACTGCTACTTTATTCTTCACATATTTTTCAAACATCGAATCAAGAAATTTTTCGTGCTCTTCTTTTCCTTTGCCATACATATTACAAATAGACAGCAAACCGCTAAGCCTTATCGTCTCGATTCTAGCCTCTTGCGTTAATTCAAATAACTCAGCTCTCAAATTAGCCTCCTTAGCTTTCATCAATAACAATTCCTTCAAAAGTTCCCTGCATCCACTCATATCTCTTCTTTTGGCTTCTAATAATAAAACTTATGTGCTTCTTTAACACTTTTAAAGTTAGGCAATAATTAATAGTTGAAGTATTATGAGGAATCAGCTATTATCCTTGTTAATGTTTGCTATCTCCATTATGGCTTTTGAGTTGGCAATTAGAATAGAAAATATCCTCATTTATTCATTAATTTCTACTCTTACCTTCTGGATTGCTATTATACTTCTCATACCTAAAAAATTCTGGAACTTAGTGATTGATGGTTATGGAGAAAAGAAGGTTTTTCTATTCACGTTCATACCATATTTAATGTTTCATTATTTCATCTATGGTGTTTTCTTAACTTCAGTTCTCTTTTTAGCTTCAGGCTATTTTCCCCTAGTTAGCTTCTTTCATATTGGTTATGGCTATTCAATACCTGAACAAGGAATATTAAATTACATTTATTGGATAACTTACAGTCCTGCAGTATGGATATTCATAAGCTATTTTGAAATAGACTTAATACCGTACTCATTATTTATGGGTTTCATAATTGCTCTATTAGTCGCGTCAAATGTAGCCAAATTATTCGAGATAAAGAAGTCGAAGGATAAATTAAAGAGGGGAAACGCAAGTATCCTGATAATTGGTCCATTTCTTGGCCTTCTGAGTGGGGCAGCCTGTTGTATTACCCTTCCAAATATAATAATATATGCATTAGTCACAGGATCAATAATAGCCACGCAAACAGCTTCGCTTATTTCATCTTCTCCAGCTTACTTTCTCCTAACATATTTTGCCCTCCCATTATTATCAGTGTTTGTGTTGTACACTAATCTAAATCAACTTAACTCTATTTCAAGGAAAATTTATAAGAAGAGCATGAGACTTTAATACTTTTTGCGATATAGTAAATTTAAATAATCTACTCCACTCTTCCATGAAATGTGAAGCAAATTATTCATTTTCTCAATTAATTCAAAAATCACCTTTTATTGTATGTATTTGTCCTGATCGTTTGCCCATATTGTTTCATTTCATTCATTTCTTTTTTAACGTGATCGAGTATGGCCTAGCTCTAACCATCCCTTTATTACTAGTTGATTTTCTTTGGGCTAAAGGTATTTTGCTTAATATCTTAGCTCCTTTCCAAACCTTTTCTGACCTCCTCCCCGCCATGAAGGGTTACAAGGGTGGATCATAGGTTTGTGGTTTACTGCCTTTTCATCACTTCATAGCTAGTGAATAAGGGCTATCAAGCTCCTTTTTCCAGCAGTAAAGCATGGGTCTTCAGCCTATTACCATCCCTCACTGAGAGGGAGCCCTCTGCTCCCAGATCCTAGAGACTATGGGATATGTAGAGCCCTTTTTGAGCATGCCCCTGGAGACGTTTTACTTCACATTACTTTAAAACTCTTTAAAATTCTAAAACTTCAAGGCCTTCCTTAGAAGGGGAAAGACTTGTCGTTAATTTTGTCAAAAAGGTTAAGTTCCTACCCTCTTGGTTTCTAGTCTATTTATGGTTTTTATTACTAAGAAAGTGAGCAATATGGAAAGTGAAGCTGAGGCCAATACTACTAATGGTAACTGATAGTTATCTATGAAGTAAGAACATAGGGGTCGGACTTTCATTGAGGTTTCATGAATTTGTATTCAACCTCTCGTCCTCATGCCCCTTATTTCCCTGCCCACGCCATCTACGGGAGCAGTAGTCACTCCCTTCAAGGGGGAGTTTCATTGGGTGTCTTCCTCCACCTCACATTACTCATCGACTTCATTGTGGTACCCTCTAATTAATTTTTGTAAGTAAAACTTATAAGCTTTACTTTAAATAATCAATTATGGTTCAAGTTACATTCCATTCAAAAATATTCTCAATGGGTCATGACAAGTATGGAGATCCAAAATATGCAATATACGTTCCAAAGAGCATTCATGAGAAGATCAAGGGCTTATTAGACAGAGAGGTGATTGTAATTGTCATCCTACCAGATGATGAATAAGATAATTGCTTCTAAGGAAGCACTTGAAAACTTCCAATTCGTAACAATAAACGGTAAGGTAATTTTTGAAGATAAGGATAAGATAGTTAGAATTGCTAGGGCTTACTCACAAGTAGTTAAGAGTGCTATAAAACCACTCCTTAATGGGAAGAGTACTGATGAATTAACTAGGGAGTTTTACAACGTTTTACCAAACTACATTTACCTCGAAACTGCTTTAAAGCAAGCTAAGACAATTGTTGATGGCTTGTTGGATAGAGAGGAAGAGAAGGATAAAATTTTGCACGCTAAGATTAAGAAGTTCTGGTTAGCCAGTAGGGGGAATAAAAGCGATAAAGGTAATAGGAATGTGAAGTTCCACGTTTTTCAAGACCACGTTGAAGTTAAGGTTAAAGACCCTTGGGGAAAATGGATTTATGGGAAAGCATATTTTGGCAGGGAGTACTTACCGCTACTTCATGAGTTGGAAGAGTTATCTAAAAGAAAGGTGGAGGGTTATGGTGCAGTAATTTCCTTTAAGGAAAAACCAATGATTCACCTTCAAGTGCCACTTTGGTTATACTTAAAGCACTTCTCTTCACCAAAACCTAATGGCTACGGTTTGGTTGCTGGTTTCGATTTGAACAGTGATAGGCTGAACGTTGTTGTAGTTAATAAGGATGGCAAGGTTATTACTACTAAGAGTTTTTGGTATTCAGACGTTATTAGACATGGTTTTCCTAAAGGGAAAGCTATGGCTTTACGTTTAAACGCTCTTTCAGAGGCCCTCAATTTCCTATCAAGGGTTGGTGTTGATTATGTTGTATTTGAGGATTTATTTCTAGTTAAGAGGAGGAAGTTCACTAGGAGTATGAGTGGTAATAGGAAGATAACGCATTTTGCTAAGAAGCAGTTGCTAATCCACGGTGTTATTAAGGCGTTAAGGTTAGGATTTAACGTTATTTTAGTTAACCCTAAGGGTACTACTAATTCAGAAGAGCATGATAGGATAATGAGAGAAAAAGGATTTGACAGACATACCACCTCAGCTTACTTAATAGCGTTAAAAGGATTAGGAATGTTAAATGATATCAAATGACATAAACTTCACGGTTTATCGGAAACTGTTGTCAACGGCCACTGATTATCTTGTTTAAGTTATCGCTTTGATAAATTAAATTGCTTTGCATCTTAAATAGGTCAATGCTTAGTTTATATGAAATGACATTAATAGGTGTGATTATGGAAAATATAATACCAAATATTGAGGCGTATCCGAGAATTTGAAGTAGAGCATAGGAGTAAATATTAATAGTAAAAGACAAGATGATTGAAAGGGCCATTCCAGCTCCCCTTAACCTCATGAAGAATCCAAGTAGAGAGCTAAGCAATACAGCGTTAAGAGTCTGGGATAGTAGTGAGACAGTTAATAATGAGGAGTAAATGATGGAAAAGTTAAACGAGTTGGTAAGGGAATTTAGGCTTATTAGTATTATTAAGAAGTATAACAAGTGAGAGAGGGAAGGGTAGATCAGTGAACTAGTTACTTTCCACTTGATTAATGTGCTCCTCTTAAATCCAAACGTAAGCATTAAGGTGTACTCTACTCCTCTATCCATTAAGATATAGTAGGTCATTATTATTGAGTATATTATGGAAACAATATCTAAGTCAAAAACATGACTGTTATTGAAATTCTGGACTGAGGTAACGTATTCATAAAAGTACCCTGAGAAGGCATAATCACCGAGCAGATAGTGAAATAAGGTAAGGAGGAACTCATAAAGGGAGAAGGAAAATGCGGAGATTAATATCACTGACCTTAAAACCCTCCTCACTTCAAAGTTCACATTTCCTCACCTAGCATCATCTTGTATATAATTGATAAGTTCACTTTGTCTATTGAAAGTATGTGATCCTTTAATTCCTTAGCCATCTCCATTATTTCCTCCATAGACGACCCCTTAACTAACACTAGATTACCGAAGACTCTCTCTCCTCCAAGTCTCTCCTTCATCTCCTCTGGTCTATCAGTTCTTATTATATATCTCCCTTCGAATCTCTTCGAAAGCTCAAAGAGGCTCCCAATAAATATCACCTTACCTTTATTCATTATTATTACGTTTTTCGCGAGATCGGCTATCTCTTGGAGTTCGTGACTTGAAATTATAGCATTTTTAATTTTTTTATTAATAAAGTTATAAATTATATCCCTCTTCTTAACATCTACGTTTGCTGTAGGTTCATCTAAAACGTAAACTTCTGCGCTCCTAGATAATGCACATGCTAAAGCTATTAGTTTCCTTTGCCCTAGAGATAGCTTTGTGAACTCCTTTTCAAGCAGCTCCTCAATTCCTATCTCCTCAACTACCTCTCTCCAATCCCCCTTAGTTAGTCTTAGAAGGTCTTTAGATTTGAGATTTGGAAATATAGGGTAGTCAATGGAAAAGGAGGCAACTTGATGTACTTTATCTACATGATAACACTGGTATTTAATTATAACGCACTCCCCCTCGTATTTTATTACCCCTCCCATTATACCTATTAATGTACTCTTTCCTGCCCCATTGGACCTATTAAGCCAGTTATTCTATCCTCTATTTCAAGAGTTAAGTCCTTTATCACGTAACTTGAGTACTTTTTTGATACCTTTTTTAGGTTGGCTATCACTTCTTCTCCCTCTTCCTTAACATAATGAATAAAACTATGATTGTTGAAAATATAAAGGAAATTAATAGGGGTATTAGTATACCTACAGAGTATGGGTCAAAGGCTAGGTCAGTTGAGTTGAGAACTACAAGGATTAGATCTCCTGAGAGGCAGGAATTATCATATATGTCTGCCCTATACAAAAGCCACCCCCGCCTTTTAGGGGCAGATAATAGTTATTTAAATTGTATTTACCCTGGATGGAAAAGGGGGAAACCATTAAGCTCACTAGCTCATCTCCTTTCTTATATGCATAGAAAACCTTACTAGCGTTAATTGGTATGTTTTCAGTGAAATACTTAACGCTCACATCGCATGAATAGACTTGGTTTTCATCTATATAGGGCATGATTATTGTATCACTGTCAATCTTCATGTTTAAAGACAAGGACTTTCCTGAGTTAATGTCCCTAAAAGAGATCTTTTCCGTTATTATTTTACCACTTGCATTAACTAGTGCAAAGCCCATATAGTTGCTACTCGGGATGTATATTGAGTAGTTGAGGAAGTGAGGATCCTTTATCGTTGTTCCCTGTGAAATGATAAGCGAATCAATGAAGTAGGAGATAGAGGTGGATGCAATGAAGAGGGAGGTGAAGATTAAAGCAATTCTAAAAACCCCTTCACTTTCCCAACCCTTTGCTTCAACATCCACTTGAAGGGGCTGGGCTAGTACAATAGCCATAGCTGTTCCCAGAAGCATAGAACTCTAGGTTTATTGTTACTACTATATCGTTTACTTGTATACCAAACAAGTATTCCTGCCATTCCACTGTATAATAAGCCCTCCCAGTATCTGGGCTAAGTATTTGAACGCCTATAGCTTTGTCTATGTGTGTCCAGCCCACTGAACCCCAGTCACCAATAGATGGTGGATCATAATAACACGTTATTATCGCACCATTACCACACCAAGTCTCACTTACGCTTGAAGACCAAATGGGGAGCCCGAAGACATCGAAAGCAGCATAGGTATATGTAGCAGTGAAGGACCAGATGTTTATATTAAGAGCCAAAGCTATTAGCACAGACTACACCAATATTATTGTTTTAATATTACGCATGATATATATAGCAACTTTTAAGGCTTACTGATATTAAAATTTAAACTAATTATTATAAGAATTATTCGATATAAATATCGTTTATTTGGCTTAAAAACTAGAAGATAGGTAACTTTAATTTGATCTTTTGTTACTAAACGAACATCTAGGGAGATAGTTAAGGTTGAATAAGTTAGTAAATTGCTTACGGATAAGGTTAAGGCGAAGTATATTTATCGGAATAAATCTTAATCTTAATTGTTTCATCTCTTTCATTTTAATCTCCTTTTAATCTCCTTGTGTTAATTCATTGTTAAGAAACACTTCTTAAAGGCTCATAAGAGTTGCGTGATATTAGTTGGAAACCAGCATCTAGCGAGTTGATATACTCACCTGGGAAAGGATTTAGGCATTATCAAATATTTCGAGACGTAGAAACTTTTAAAAAGACCAAAAACCGATAACCTTGAAATGATAAAAACTGATTTGGAAACCTTAAACAATTCCTTAACACTTTTCCTCCACAATTCTATTTTAGTTAGCAGTTTGTTATAATATCTTAAAATTCATTCAATAAGTGAGATTACCCTACAGAGAGAACTATACTACTTTTAATTCTAGACACGCTAAGAATAATCCCCTGGATCACAATCACCTTTAACTCATTGAGGATAGTAGGGGATAAGCCTTTATTCCCCCCATCTAACCTTCTATCCCTCCAAAAACTTCGAGCAGAGAATTAATCGTTAGTAAAGAGATCACAAAGGGAAATTTGAGGTTGCCCCTAGAAGAGGCGAGGTTTGTTGCTCGTTTTATCAGGATCGTCTCTTAGTGTTTTAAGATACTAGTAAAACTTTTCAACATACTTTTCATCAGCATAAACAATAATAACTCTTTCGTTATTAATATATAATTCCACCATCCTCAATAACCCTTATAATGTATACTTAAAAATTTCCCTAAAGCATTTCGTGTGTATTTAGTTTAACATATATTTTTGATTTACTATTTAGGGCATTGCAGTTCACTTATTTGAGATTGAAAAAAGATTATCATCAATATCTATTATGGTCCTGTATATCTGGCTCTTGAATTTTTGCCCATGGCAAACTATCCCTCATCACTAGCCAAAATTTCCTTGGAAATGCCTATAGATATTCTACTAAACATGGATTTTCAATTCAACATTAAATATACGGTATCTCGCATTCCTCTAGATAGCTAAAAATTTTTAGTGTAAGATTTTATGAGGAGATTAAATGAAAGGGCTACCGAGGTTATTGGGACCTGGAAATCCCACTCCTCTAGGTGCTACTTTATTTGAAGACGGGGTTAACTTCTCCATATTTTCTGATAACGCTAGTTCAGTTAATCTATTGCTCTTTTCACACAAAGACGATAAAGAACCAAAAGAGGTAATCGAGGTTAAGGAAAGGACTGGAGACATATGGCACGTATTTGTTCCTGGAATTGGTGAAGGTCAACTATATGCTTACAAATTAGACGGACCTTATAAACCCGAAATGGGTTTAAGGTTTAATAAGAATAAGGCATTAATTGACCCTTATTCTAAGGCTTTAGTAGGAGGAATAAAATGGGATGATTCCCTTTTTGGCTTTGATGTTAACTCAAAAGAAGGTGATCTCTCCTTTGATGCTAGGGATTCAACACCCTTTATACCTAAATCAGTTGTAATAAGTAATGACTTTGATTGGGAAGGAGATGAACCACTGAAATTGAGGATTCCCTGGAGTCAGACAATAATATATGAAACACACGTTAAAGGATTAACAATGATGAGAAAGGATGTAAGGGAGAAAGGAAAATTCCTTGGCTTAGCGTCTACAAATGATTTCCTACTTTAAGGACTTGGGGATAACTTCAGTTGAGTTAATGCCTGTCCAAGAGTGGGTAAGGGATAAGTGGTTAATAGAGAAGGGGTTAACAAACTATTGGGGATACAATCCTATATCCTATTTTTCCCCTGATTGTAGCTATTCATCCTCTGACTGCACAGGAGGACAAGTTAGGGAATTCAAAGAGATGGTAAAGGAACTTCATATTAATGGAATTGAAATATTAATAGATGTGGTATACAACCACACAGGAGAAGGAAACCACTTAGGACCTACATTAAGCTTTAGGGGAATAGATAATTCATCATATTACCTACTTAATCCTGAGAACCCAAGATTCTACATCGACTTCACTGGAACTGGTAATACGCTCAACTTAAGCCATCCGAGAGTATTGCAAATGGTTCTTGATAGTTTAAGATATTGGGTTTTGGAAATGCACGTTGATGGCTTTAGGTTTGACCTTGCACCTGCTCTAGCTAGGGAATTGTTTAGCGTTAACATGTTATCTACTTTCTTCATAGCCATACAGCAAGATCCTATACTGTCAAAAGTAAAACTGATAGCAGAACCCTGGGACTTAGGAGAGGGAGGTTATCAAGTTGGGAATTTTCCCTATCAATGGGCAGAGTGGAATGATAAGTATAGGGACACAATAAGGAAGTTCTGGAGAGGAGAAGCAATAATTTACAGGGAACTTGCATATAGACTAATGGGTTCACCAGATCTATATCAGAGCTCAGGGAGAACACCTTTTGCCAGTATTAACTACGTAACCTCCCATGATGGTTTTACATTGGAGGACTTGGTTAGCTATAACTATAAACATAACGAGGGGAACTACTTAAATAATGAGGACGGTCCTAAGGAGAACTTCAGTTGGAACTGCGGTCATGAGGGGGAGACGGAGAATCCAGAGGTAGTTGCCTGTAGGGAAAAACAAAAGAGGAACTACGTGATAACCCTACTTATAAGTCAAGGAGTACCAATGATTTTAGGAGGGGACGAGATATCGAGGACTCAGAAGGGGAATAATAATGCTTTTTGCCAAGATAATGAAGTTAGCTGGTACAACTGGGATCTAAATGAAAGGAAAGAGAAGTTCAGGGAGTTCGTTAAGTTCACAATATATTTGAGAAAGGCCCACCCTGTTTTCAGAAGGAGGAAGTTCTTTCAAGGAAGGAACTTGTATGGTTCAATATTTAAGGACGTGACTTGGCTAAGCCCCGAAGGGGAGATCGATGAAAATGTATGGAATTCATTAACAAAATCAATAGCTTTCATATTATCAGGTGATTCCATGGATGAAGTGAACGATAAAGGAGAGAGGATAGCAGACTTCACCTTCTTAATAATATTAAATGCGAGTGAGAGACCGGTGAAATTCAAGATACCAAACATGGGTTCTCAATGGGAACTGGTAACATGGAGTTTACTAAGGGAGCCCAGTGAAGCGGAAAAACATGTCAGCTCAGGCCAAGAAATAGAGGTAGAGCCCAAGAGCTCTTTGATATTTCTTAGAAATTAAACATAATTAAATAACTAATTAATACAAATAAATAGTAAAATGATAGATGAGATCTGTGTTTACCCGTGGCGTAACTTATCCTTTTTTTTAATTACTTCTAATTCATCCACGTGAATACCTCTTAAGGGGTCATAAACCTTCACCCTCAAATCATTGAGTTAGTCGAGGGAAGCTTTACCCTCCACGCTTTTATTACTTCCACGTGAGCAGAGCCTTCATAAGTTGGGGGATAATTAATAAAAAATTTTAATTCATTTCTAATTGATTGAGGGTGTTAAACAACAAGTCTTGATCTAGATCATACCATAGCCCTCATTCCATCAGTATTTAGCTCACATATCCTTTTCATTTCGTCATTTTAGATCTTCTGGAAAAATAGTTAATATTACAATTAATGCAATAAACAAATGAAAAAGTAGGATTAGAAATATATATTCAAGACATTTTAGGTCTTATAAGGGACTTTTACACTTATTATGAATTTTGACCTAAATTGAAGGGGAATATTCTTTAACTTCCTTAACATTGTCTTCAACTTCTGTAATCTTCTTTTACTGCATAATAGTGAAGAGCAAAGTAAAAATGGTTTTAACAAAGGAAATTTTAGGCTAGAAAATGATTTTGTTCAGATGATGAACTTTTATTCATGAATAGATGAAGATGTGGCGGCTGTCTGATCATGATGTAACAACAAATAACCCCCACATACCAGCGTTGTAGTGACTATCAACTTCACATAGATAAATATAAGTCCCAGGCTTATTTGCTATGAAGTTTATTACAACCCTTGACCCAGGGTTTAATCCCAAAGTAGGGTTTGGAGTGGAGGCTCCTGGAAAAGCTGGGTTAGGGAAGGGGGGATAGTTTTGGTTTCCAGGGCCTAAGTTTGGATTAGCTATAGGAACTATAACAAAGCTATGAGGGAGAGATCCGCTCACAATGAATATTATAGTTACATTAGAGCCGTTTGGAACTTGAATCTTAGGTCCTGGAGTGGTTCCATTGAATGATAGACCAGAAGCAATTATTATAAAAGTATAGTTCTTTTGAGATACTTGCGTAGTAGTTTGACCTGTACTCGTTGTTTGAGACGTTTGACTTGAGGTTTGCGGAATAGATTGTGTTGAGGAAGACGATTGCAAGGATGATTTACTTGATGAAAAACTAGAAGATTGGCTAGGGGATGGGGTCATCATTCCTCCAGTTATAACTAAATAAGCTATACCCGCTATAATGATTATCACTATAATTATCAACACATATATAATATTCTTATTCATATATGTACTTAATTCATAAAGTAAAAAGGTTGTTGAAATATCTCACTTTCAATTCATGAAGTCCTTCTATATTCTAGCAAAACTTTCTAATTGATTGGAAATTAATTCTAAATTAATATATAAAAAGGTTATTGAGCTAAAGGAAATCCTTGAACTTACTTTTCTTGAATAACCTTGTTCCTAAGAGTACCTATTCTCTCTATTATACTTTCGACCACATCGTTTTCCTTCAGGAACTTTCCCCTGGGAAATCCAACTCCTTGAGGAGTCCCAGTTGAGATGTAATCTCCTGGTTTTAGAGTAACACCCATGGATGCCCACATGATTAATTGGTAAACATTGAATATTAGGTTTTCAGTATTATCATCCTGTTGTACTTCACCATTAACCTTTAACATTAATCTCAATTTATGAGGATCCTCTATCTCGTCCTTAGTTACTATAAATGGACCCACTGGGGCAGCAGTGTCCATAGCCTTTCCCCAGAACCAATTCTGGCCGTATTGGTTGAGTTTCTCAGGCCAACCTTCAGGGAATTGCCAATCCCTTATTGAAATGTCGTTTAATATTGTGTAACCAAATATGTAATCCTTAGCCTTCCTCTCTTCAATGTATTTCCCCTTTTTACCTATTATTACTGCCAGTTCCACTTCCCAATCCACTTTACTTGAAATTCTGGGTTTAATTATTGGCTCTTCATGCCCAATAAGGGAGTTAGCAGTCTTTAAGAAGAGGTAGGGTTTAGAAGGGGGAGGAGTCAACTTAGCCTCAGCACCATGAGCCTTGTAATTGACTGCAGGCAAAATTATCTTCTCTGGGTCTTTAACTGGTGGTTCCCACTTTATTGAAGCAGGCGAGTGAAATGCTTCCTCTGGAAGATCTCTCTCCTTTCTAACTATCTCGTTCACTATTTCCTTTACTGGTTTACCCAAGGAGATTAGCTCCTTTAAGTCGTACAGGAAAGTAGGGGCAGTTTCAGTTTCGTAAAGAATTGTATATGCTTTTGGTAAGTCTAAAATCCCCCTTTCAGTTAATACTCCTACTCTTATTCCTCCTTTATTAAAGGTTAATATTTTCATGGTTGAGATAATAGAGGTAGAAATATTTAAGCTTTCTATCCTGCCTTTATATGGAGTGAGACGAACAAGAAAAGTGGTTTAACTCTGACCTCCTCCCCGCCATGAAGGATTACAAGGGTGGATCATAGGTTTGTGGTTTACTGCCTTTTCATCACTTCATAGCTAGTGAATAAGGGCTATCAAGCTCCTTTTTCCAGCAGTAAAGCATGGGTCTTCAGCCTATTACCATCCCTCAC
>Ga0208683_100102_pt1 | contig 39107 bp, 82 predicted proteins | sample BED_Mat_host_9_1_FD_187141 | JGI IMG/M metagenome (GOLD analysis project Ga0208683, IMG submission 187141) | Extremophilic microbial mat communities from Yellowstone National Park, USA - BED_Mat_host_9_15 (SPAdes) (version 3) | ecosystem: Environmental > Aquatic > Thermal springs > Hot (42-90C) >... | reverse complement strand
TTTTCAACTTCATCTTTAGATTTCTCATCGTTCATAGTACAGCACCTTTCCTTACTGATTTTACTTTTTTCAGTTTTATAACGGTCTCAAGTTTTACTCCCTTTGGGTTATGTTGTGATGCAAGGTTCCATGCAGAAGTTAACCTTACATTTCTGCCCCATATCCTGTAGCCTGTGCAGTCTGTATAACCTCCATCAAAGGTTACCCGTACTACTACAAATTTCTGTTGTTTGCCGTATTTTTTCAGTATCCTCTCAAATTTCCTTACAAACTCATTTTTATCCATTTATACACCTCCAGATTAATCCTTCCTTCATTCTTATTCCTTCTTCCTTTCCTTCTCAATCTCTTCCAATCTCGTTTCAAGTTCTCCCATAGCCATATCAATATCAATCAGATATTCGAAGATTTCCTTTCTCTGATTATCAGTAAGCTTCAAATCCTCAATAATATCGTATAATTCCATAAATTCTTTATCAATTTTGAAAACCTTATTTAAAGCCTGTTTAATCTGTTCCATTTTTATCTACCCCTTTAATAAACATCTTTAATATGTTTTAACTGAACCCTTGCAACAATAAAACCCCTGTAATAAAAGATTATTAATCCATTTTTGGTATCTTCGTCGTAATAGTCTACCCTGTAATCATCAGCCATTATCTGCGATCCTGTAGTCTCAATAACAACATTATGATCTGACCAACCCCGAACCCTCTGTATAAAATGATTAGCCTCATTCCAGAGCTTGTCAAATTCCTCTAATGTTAAACCCTTGTTTTCATTCTCTGGCATTTTTATTCACCTCACTTAATAAATATTCCTGATATATTTTAATTTAATTTCAGCGATAAAACCCCCTTTATAATAGAGAGAAATTACAATATCTCCAGATTCATCACGCACAATGTCATAATTGTCTGCAATTATTACTGTCCCCGTAGTCTCATGAATGGTACAAGGGCCTGTACCATTTATATTTTTAGCATTACACCACATTTGCCTGAATTCTGTTAATGTTAATTCCTTGTTTTCCATTTTTAATCACCAACTTTCTGACCTGAATCTTTTTACGCTCTTTGCTAATTCTATGACATTTTCTGGAGTTTGCCAGCCAAGTACACCATTTTCCCATTTCCCTTTGTATATAAGATAAAACACACCATCGACATATCTACCGAGTGCAACTTCAAAGGTCTCTGATTGTGTATAAGGGTCTTTTCCAATGCTGCTACGTACTCCTATACCCTGAGATATGCTCAACGCATAGCCGTTTTTGAGTATAGCGTATATATGGTAGGTATGTGTCGGGAAGCGGTCTTTTACATTTAGTACTTTAAATCCCATTTTCTCCAGTTCCTCCTCCATTGTTTTACTATTCATTTTTATTACCTCCTCTATATACTTCCTATATAGTAATATATCAGTTGTATATAAGCTTTTATATCAGTGCTATAATAAGCAATAAAATAAAAACTATCATAATTGCAACCTCAAGAATAAACCAGTATATTTTCCTGTCCATACTTTCAACCTTCCTTTATTAATTTTATTATAGAACTTATTTCTTCACTCCATTCTTTTGCTTTTCCTTTCCTTATAGCATACGCTGGGTGGTAGAAGAACAGGTAGTGTATATCTGGAAATATTGATGATATCCTTTTGTGCAGTGAAAATGCTGTCTTGCCAATGTACACTATAACAGTAGGATTTACTTCTTTTATCTCATGTACAAGGTGGAATAAACACGCTTCAAGTTCACGTGCTGTAGGTTTTCGATTATTTGGGGGTCTGCATTTAACTGCATTAGTAAAATAGTTGTCATTGCCGACTGCATTCCTGAGCAACCTCCCCGATAAACCTATGAAAGGTACACCGTACTTGTCTTCAGTTTGCCCGGGTGCTTCACCTATGAACATTATAGAACCTTTGCCTGACCCACCGACTGGATAGGTACAGGTATCCCTTAAATGGCATCTGTGGCAATCCTCCATATAACCACCTCAATATATTATCAGGTCATAGGTAATATTGTATGCTTCAAGCCTTTTCATTGCAAGTTGTATATAGTCAGGGTTGAACTCTATTGCTATACAATCCCTTCCTGTAAGATATGAAGCGATCATTGCAGTTCCTGTACCGGCAAAAGGGTCAAGGACAGTCATTCCTTTCTGTGTTACCATTGATATTAAATACGCAAACAGTTTAATAGGCTTGACTGTCATGTGGTTATCTTTACTGTTTAAATCCTTTCGTGAACCGTAAAACATGCCTGAATAACGGTCATTTGGTTTCCTGTTGAGAAAGAACAACTCGCTCCTTGACGGTTTAGGTATATCGAATATCCAGTTTTCTATTGAATGGAGGTTATAAGTTGTTGGTGTTATGTGTTCAACTTCCATAGTGCTGTCAAACAGTAAATTAGAAGGGAGGTTATCTCCAGAACCTGCTTTTATACTTGCCTCTGCAAAATTGATTATAGGCAGCCTGTATTTGCCTATATTTTCCCTTACCGTACCTTTAAAAGGCTTCAATGCAGTGATTATTATTTCAACTGCATTCCTCGGGTTAAATCCTTCTATGTAACCTTTTTCACGGTTTATATGGCCTTTTACAGGTGTTGTATTGTATACCCAGAACATACTGCTGTATGATATATCGAAGCCCGCTTCCTTTAGCCTCAATATTGCTTCAGTATATAAGTCCTGCCTCGATGAAGTCATTATAAGTGCAGGTGCACCGGGTTTCATTACTTTATATATACTTTTGAACACCTCTGTTGAAGGCAGTAAATCCCATTTTAGATGCTTTATAAGGTTGTATGGAGGGTCTGTTATAACTGCATCAATGCTGTTCTCGGGTATATCCTTAAGTGCAACAGATGAATCAGCGTTTATCAGTTTCATGCTGTTTTCCTCTCTTCATCATTTCAAGCTGTTTCTCTTTAAGTATATCCAAGTAGTCAGGGTCATAGCCTACCATTACTATGTTATCAGGGTCAGCATGGAATATTTCAGGTGGTTCAATTGTTGTAAACTCTGCACTTGGTGGTATATATTTCTTTATTACTTTCACCATATCATTATAGCTGTTGCTTGATAACAGGTCAAGCATGAAATTTGAGTGGTTCCCGAGTGCAATGTTCTCTTTGTCTATTTTTATGTGCCTGTCCCTGTACCACAGCTCGAAATCTAATAAATTCTCATCATCATCCATTGTATACATTATACGTATATCATTCAGCACTATTATTTTCCTTATCATAATTTATCAAATCCTCCTTTGGTTTATAAACTTTTACTCCTTTCATATACTCTAATATTTCCGTTCCTTTCATATCTTTATGTTCTCTTACTATACGGTATATTTCTGTTACTTTGTTGGGTGATGTCTTTGTTATACGTATTGCTTTCCTGATAGGTATTTCTTCCTTTGCCATAGCTATTATCATCAATGCTTTCTTCGAGGAAATTGGAGTATTCACAATTAAGCATCTAATTGTATTATTTAAACATTTCTGGATATAATAGATATATTTTTATATCAGTACGTTATTACTATATATGCCTATACCAAGAGAAGTAAGCAGAGAGATGGTTGAAGAAATTCTAAGGGAACAAAAACTAAAGCCTGCAGTGATAAAAGGTACATCCATAATACGCTTTGTGAAGAAGAAGTCTGATAAATTCGAGTACATAACCGTAGACCAGCTATACAGGATACTCAATGAGAAGAACTTAGTGATAAAGGCATCTGGTTCATACCTGATGGTTTTCAAGAAAGAAGAGTAATTTTTTTACTTTTAATTCTTTTCTTTTTTTGTTTTACCTTTTACTACCTTTTACTACCTTTTACCTCCTTTAATAGTACTTAAAGTAAATAAGTACAGCTGATGATTTTTTTCTGCTCTGGATATAAGGATTATAGGAAAAAATATAGAAATTATATCTGTAAATATAGTTTGTATAGGATAAATATAACTTCTATATTCAGTATATAGGGGGTGTTATCATTATCGCTATTATATCCAGTAAATGTTATTTCAGGCTGTTATCACTATCACCTATATCAGTGGGGGTGTTATCACTATCCATTGTATATCTGAATATTATTTCAGTACTCTTATAATTATAATTCACAAAGCATGTATGAGTTGATTTATGCCGTTGTATTCTAATTCCTATTTTTATTTTTCACAAAAAATTCACAATGTTTTGTGAATTGTAAATTGTTTGTTTTTGTAGAGTAAGGGAATATGTGAATTTGTGAATTTTGTATTCACCACTATGTATTTTACGGGGTTTTTCTATTCACAATCCCTTGTGAATCGTTGTGAATTCGTTTTGAAATTTGCTTGGAGAATGTGTATTAGATAGGGTTTTGCCAATTCACAACATTTTGTGAACTGGAAAACCGGTAATTACAGTAATTCACAGGTTAATGTGAATAACTTTTTTCATGTACAGTACATGTTCTTTTTCAATTCAATCCACAGAACTGGAAGTTTAATTGAAATTCACTGATATAGGTACCTTTTCATGATGGTAAGGCATCTGTGATTGTACCCCGAATTGTTAATTTAATGCATTTATATTGTGGATATATTATATCTATTGATATAATACCTATATGATATGATATAATCCCTATATTCCTATGCTATTGTATTGTGTATTGTGTTTATATTGCTATTATATTGAATGCTATTGCATTTTGTGGTATGCAATGGTATATTTTATCATTATTGCATTTTAAACACGCTATATTTAATTTTAAAAAGCAATAGAATAAAATTATAGGTCATCAAGGTATGTTTTCCTGTAGATATATACAGTTTTTCCTTTTCTCCTCGCCTGTACTATTGCCCCCATTTCTACCAATGTCTGTATTATAGGTTTTAGTTCTGATGATTTCATATGGCTCCTCCAGAGTACGTATGAATGGTCAGCTATACCTTTTTCCTTTATTATATCCCTTATCTTAAGTACCTGTGGGTGCATTGTTATATCCTTGAATAGAGTTTTAGCATTGTTATAGAAAGGTTCAACATATTCTATACCTCTTTTTATATATTCAATATCGAGTTCATTGATATGTTTAAGAGACCTGAAATTCTCAAGCACGAACAGTATAAGTGCTACTTTAAGTATTACTATATTCAGCCTGCCCTTCAATGCAAGTGTAAATTCATCCATGTCCTCGCTAACACTGTTTTTTATGTAATCATTGAAAAAACGCTCTGATTTTTCCGACATTACAAGGGTATAAGTATTGCCTTCAAGTACTTTCCGTATTTCAGCTATATCAGCTATTATCTTTATTTTGCGGAGTGAATGTGCTGTAAGGTCAACTGTGCGTTCAGGTGTTGATTTCTGGTATAACCCTATAAGGAAACGTACCAGAAAACCGTTATAGATATCTGAATATGTAAATGTCTCCTTGAACCTTTCCATTGTTACTGCAGTCATCATTGCAAAGTAAGGGTCTTTTACTGTAATCTTTTGTTTTGATAGTGTCCTTGTTATCATCTTTTTATTATCAAAAAGTTCCATAAGAAGGTCTTTGCTATCCGACATATAATCCTTTTTTGACATGCCCTCCAGCAGACCGCCGAATTCATCCTTTATCATTATAGCTGTCCTGTTCTGTTCAAGTGCGGATACGAGACCTTCAGGTGAAAATGTACCTGTAACCATTGAATCAGAGAACTGGTCTGAAAGTATATCGATAACTAAACTCTGTATTGTTGATTTATGCGATATTGTACTTTTGCCTATGAGCAATACGTATAGATTAGGTTTTATAGTGCCGAACTTTGTTTTCAGCTTAACATTATTGCCTACAACAACTGAACATGTGAACATTGAAGCAAGTGAGAAGAAAGTAGGGTCACTTGTTGTTGAATCCTGAAGGAACTCATATACCTCATCATATAACATACCTATCCCTGTAAGCGTGATTTTATGTATTCTGCAAGTTCAATCATATTTTTGCTTATAATCGATGACAGTATATCCATAAGGGCAATTATTACTTCCCCCACATCATAAGATTTCTGTTTGTCTGTTATTACCTTTAATATTTCCTCCTTTATAACAGGTATAGATGCTGTCATATTCCTCTGTTTAAGTGCTGAAAGTGTATATAAATACACTATGCCTACATCCCTGTTGTATTCTGTCATCTTTTTATATGCATCAAGCAACTCGGGGTTCTTTTTAAAACTTTCAACAAACATATCTGCAGATTCTTTAGCCTTAGCATTCATTACGCATCAACTCCTTAAATATTTTATCGAATTTAAATGAAAAAATAGGATACCAGTAATCATAACTGTCCTTTCCGATCATATCAAGGTGCCCGAGTACAAATTCACTGTACAACCGGGCTACATCATTCCTTGACTTCTTGATATAATCTATGGACACGTCATAATTACTGGCTAATGTTTTATAAAATTTTAACAGTTCAGGAACTCTCTTTGCGAGAAATTCCTCTATTTCCTTTTCCCTTTTATCATGGTCATAGTTATCGGCAAGGTTCATTCTTCCATCCTCACAAGGTGTAGACCATCATCACTGTATATGACTTGCCACCTGCTGTGCTGTTCAGCCATGCCTGTTTTATCCTTTGCTATAGTTATAGACCAAAGGTATTCAGTGAACGATTTTACATATTTATTTCCTGCAACCTTTCCACTTGTTTTAGAAAAATTTACAAGCAGGTCAGCAGCGTGGTCTACTGCCTGCCCACCAGCACTGTATGTAAATGCTCCAGAACCCCTTATCTGTGATATTGCAATTACAGGTATCTGTGTATTTATCTTTTCCTTAAGGTCGAATATTGCACCTCTTATATCTGCTTCATCTACTGCTTTAGAAGTTTCAGAGAACAATGTTGTAAGTGAATCTATAACTAAGAATTCTGCATTGGTATGTTCAAGCAGGAATAATACTTCGGCTATTGCAACCTGCCATTTTGGTTTAAACTGTATGTAATTTGCAGTGAATATATTATCTGGTTTATCTGTTTCAAAGTTAAGTGCATCTATTACGCTCTCATTGTATACGTAAAGTATCTTATGTGATTTACTCAGCAGTGATACTATTTCCTGTGCAAGCCTTGATTTTCCTGTACCTGCTGCACCACTGAATATTGTAAGCCCGTAAGGAATGCCACCTCCGAATACCTTATCAAGTTCATCGTTTCCAGTTTTCATTCTTGGAAATACACGTTTAGGTCTTTCGAGCCTCCAGACCGGTGATTTCTTTACAAGTTCACGGTTGTATTCAAACTTCGGTGGCATGTATTATACCGCCCCTTTTAATGATGATTTTGCGTTCAGCTTCAAGTTTCTCGAGTATATTGAGTATAACATCTGGCGGCATACTTGTAATGGTCATAAGGTCATCTACTGTCTTATCCCCTGCTTTGAGTATATCAAGTATTTGCTTTTCGTTATCCACTGAATTAACAGGTTGTTTAGCGGGTTGTTCCTTTTGTTCTTCCTTTTCTGCTTCACCGATATACTTTATAGGTATTGTTATGGATGTCTCCTTGTCCTTGAACATCTGTTTTCTCTGTTCCCATACGAATACCTTGCCTATAAGCCATTTCTCAGGGTTGTCTATTCTTGTTATATCGACTGGCAATGGCAATGTTTCAAGTTGAGACTGGAACATCCCCCATTTGCTGTTTATGCTGTCGCTGTACGGCAGATATATTGTCCTTACTTCACCGGCTTTATCAGATGGCTCTGTCAATACCAATGTTATATTCAACTGCTTCTTTCCGTAGTCATTCTGTATCCACTTGCATTCATCAATTTTTGCCGTAAACCTGTAGCCTTTCTTAAGGTCTTTCGTTCCCCACTTTACGTTTTCTTCCATATTTAATACCTCCTATATTGGTACTCCCTTGCGGTTTCCCGTATACCCTTAAGGGTATTTCGTTCCCTACCACAGGAACTCGTCAGCGGGATTTCAAGGGTAAATATACCTATAACAATATAGCATATATACTTTTTTATATCTCTTTAACATGAAAAATAAGAAATAATAAAATAAAAAAAATAATTTATCAAGGTTTTATGTCAATTATACTGCTCAATGGTATCTCTGCAATAATAAACCTGTCGTGTAGCAATAGAACCATGTTATTATCTGAACCATAAGACTGTGCAAAACCGTTTGCAAATATATACCCTCCAGATGCAAGGATTATACTTACAAATAATGGCTGGAAGTCTTCCTGTACCTTTAAGAATTTATTTTTAAACTCTTCGAAATCTTTCATACTTATCCACCTACACAATTATATCCATTATATCTGATATGAGCATGTAAAGTTTTCTGATCATCTCATCATCTGTTATCTCGTATGCCAAGTGCTTGCTGATGCCTTCAGGAAAATAATGCAGTACAGCTGATTCTGGAGACATATCGGCATCGTTTACAAATACATCAACGTAAGACAGGCCGTCCTTAAAGTATAACCGTAATACAGTATATTCTTCAACTGTTATGCTTTCTAACTCTGCACTACTGTCCATTTCAAATCGGTGTTTCTCGGCTTCGTTTACTTTAACCTTAATTTCAGCTATGTTGTTTTTAAGAAATTCTGCTGGGTTAAAATCTTCACTCATATTTGCACACCTCATTTAATACATGGTATAAGTACTCTTTTAAATTGTCAAACTGTTGTTGCGTTTCCCTGCTGTCAAATACTACCCTTGCTTTATTCATGTATTCAAGAATATTCTGTTTCCTGTTTATAGGTTTTGTTGTAACTACTTTATCTATAGTAAAGAACTTGAAATAAGACCCATCTACCCAAGAAGTATTGTCATGCAACATTACAGCCTTGTTCTTGTCATACCACAGTAGCAGGCTGTAATATGTGTCTGGTGGTTTTATGCTTTTTGCATATTTCTTTGTTATCTGCGGTATGGTATATACGACTTCCATTGTAATGGTGAAATCTTCTGTATACGGTGCATCTTTTTTATGCCATATATCAGTTATTGTATTTATGTAAAACTCTCTGTCTTTTATGTGGTAATGTGCTTCGAACAGGTTTATACTTGTAAAATTTATCTGTGGCAAATCAGCCATGATATATCACCTCTTACTTGTAGAAAATACCTCTGCATCTGTTTGAACAGGCAATTTATTGTTATCTGTTAAAATAGTATCTGCAACAATACCTTCAAGCACATGATTATAAGGGCTGTCGCAGTTCATTGTGAATAAAAGTTTTACAATGCCTTTTAGAAACGCAATAGAATCAAGGTCTCCAAGGTCACCTATACATACTGGATATTTGCCGTTGCTTCCTACTCTATCTGGTGCTACATTTACATGCACAGTATCAGGGTCAGCATACACATATATTTTCTCACCGCCTGGAGTATGCACTAACAGATTATATAAATCAACGTATATCTTTGTCAATTTTATAGGTCTGTTATATCTTTTCTCTATTTTCTGTATATCAGTAGAAGTAAGGTTATATGTTTGATAATTAATTATTACACTGTAAGGATGAACAGGCGGTGTATAATGGGCAGTGTAATCGTATTCCAGATATATTCTCCCATCATCTAACTGCACTGTAGTGAACCCAATACTCCTCGCTGTATCAAATAAGTTCTTTATATTCTTTACCATAGTAGCCTGTGCAGACTTTAATGCTTCCTGCATATTTTTCATATAATCCTTGAATATATTGAGGTATCTCCTGTATTCTGCTTCATATTTTTTCTGGAGCAGTGATTTGTATTTCTTCTCTATGTCCTCAAGTTTTGTATTTGTTATTTTAGTGAAATGTACCCTGTATGCACCGTCTGGCTTGAAGACAATGCCATCATCAAGTATACTGATATCGGGTTCAAATGTCTCACTTAGCAACCTTGCAGGGTATTCCATATTTACTGTTGCTGACTTAAAGAATTCGAATTTTGCCCTGATAAATTCTGCAATACGGGTAAGGTGTTCAGGTTTTACACCTACCCTTGACATTATGTCCCGTATACTGTATATATTATGTGCCCGCCTTGGATTAAAGAACTTCGGTGCATTTTCATCTCCAGTTATAGCTGAATACTGTGATAATGTCATATACTGAAGACCATAAATGTTTTCGATATTAGCAATGTATTCATAGCCTCCTTCTACTTTCATTACTTTATTTCTGTCAAAATATGAAATATGTTTTGCCAGCACATCTATTTCAAACTGTGCATCTTCTTCCTTCATAAAGAACCTTACGATAAAGTCTTCTTCGATTGTTTTTTCTACTGTTATTTCCATTTTTTCACCTTCTTTTTATTCGATTTGTCTTTTTTATCAAAGCCTGTATCCAAGAACTTCACTTCATAAAAATCATAGTCTGACATACGGGTTGAGCCGTATTTATAAGGTTCCCAGTAGCTATCAAGTCCTGTACTGGATGTATATGGTGTATATGTTCTTTGTTTCTTTATGTTATTCAACTGTATTCCAAGGTCTGGTATATCCAATTCTACAGCACCTTTTATTTGTATTCTCATACCATTAACTTCAAGATTTACAACAGCATCCGTAAACTGGTTATCACAGAAAAGGACACTTACATCAAAATGTGTATTGATATAACGGTCATCAGTCTCACTGAATGTTTTGAGGCTCATTGGATGGAAATGAATAACTGTGTTATATCCCTGTTTCCTGTATTCAAGCAGTTTTACATTGTCAAAATCAACTGATGCCCCCGTTACAGTCTGTTCAGGAACGAGAAATTCTTCAGTCAATACATATCCTTTATCTGTGTTTTTAGACTTTACGATTATTGCAAATTCATGGCTTGTATCCTGTTTTGCAAGGTAACTGCAAACTTCATATATCAACAAAGGTATTTTTACAGGGTATTGTTTCAGGACTGTATATCCTGTTGTAAATGTTTCTGGTTCTGGCATCATGATATCACCTCAAGTATATTTGTGAATGTTTTTGTATTGTGGAATTCATAACCTGTAAATACTATTGCAGTTATAAGTGATGCAAGGAACTGTGGTGTTGCTATAAAAGAAGGGACTGTATTGTACCCACCAGTACCTGATGTAAATGCAGAATCAGGGAGTTCTGTCATTATTGTTGCTGAAAGACCATCGTATCTGAGATAGTAGTCAGGCTTAATTCCTACATCCAAGTTAATAAGGTTATCTCTTGTGTCTATAACTACCGAAGATTTAAGTTTAGAAAGTTCGGTTTTTGTAAGTGTTTCCAGTTTCTTTTCAAATGTTATAACTTCAGTATCAATCCTTCTTTCAAGTATAAGGTCTTTCATTGCCTCTGTTTTAAACATCCCTGTTTGCGATACTTTATAAGGTGTGCGGTTTAAGTTAGTTGTTTCTATCCTGTCATTGTCAATCAGTATCAGTGTTTTAGTCCCTGCAAGAGCTAAGTCAAGGGCTACCCACGAACCTATACCCCCTAAACCGATAACTGTTGCTTTATTAACAGTTTTCAGTTTTAAGGGTTTTTGTCTTACATACAATTCTTCCAATTCTTCCATTTTTTTACCTCCTTTAAATAAATAAAAATAAATTATACAAATAAATTCAGAATATACCTGCCTTATTAACAGGTACAATTGTCAGTGTTCCCTCTGTTACCGGGAAATCGGATTTCTTCAGTGCTACATTGCCTTTATACACATTGAAATCCCTTATTCCGTGTGATTCAGCAAGTTGTAGCAGTGTTGCAAGGTCCAAAGAACTGAAGTGCAATGTTTCGTTAGGGAACACTACTGTTACGTTCTTCTCTCCTACATGGAACTGTGTCTCACTCACCTTATATTCACCTCCTGGGCTTTAGCCCGACAGAAATATATAAAAATATTTCTGTTTCGCTGGAGTTTCACCAGCTCATCAGGGGCTTTAATCATTCATCATACTGTTCCATGCTGTAAGTATATCGTTTTCTATAAGTTTCATCTCGTTTTCAACAGTGTTGAAAGGCACTTCATTGTTAGAAAAGTCCCCAAAGCTTCTGATATCTACTTCCTTTCCGTCAGTATTGAAAATAGATATCTGGTGTCCTCCATACCATACAAGTATAGCAAGGGGCATATCTGTGCTGGAGTCCCTGACAACTTTTACATATTTAGCAAGGTCTATTGCATCAATAAAGTTATACCAGTCGAACTCATTCATTTTATCACCTCCTTTGTATATTACGCTTTAATATATTTCAGTTGGAGTTTTTTAAGCAAGTCTATAACTGTATCGCTTATCTCTATATATTCTACAGAAGGTTTATCACTGCCAATATAATACCATTCTACTTTTAAAAACTGTGTAGTATAGTTATCAAATTCTACTGGTATAATGCTATACTGTATAATGTAGTGTTCATCATCTGGAAAAGCAAAGTTCATTACACTGCTATGCTTCTTTGCATGGTGTCTTTTCAGCCATTTATTAAACTCTTTATCAGTTTGAAAACTATACATCTTCATCCAAAACATATTTATCACCTTACATCAATAATATCTGGCAACTCTTCTTTAAACTTGTCTATGCTATACATTCAGTTACCCTCTGTTACTTCAATCCAATCTTTTACATAACTATGTATCAGTTTGCCGCCATAATATACTTCCCTGATATTGAATTCGTTTGTTTCTTCCTCTGCAATGTAATCAAAAGTAAGCATGGGAAACATCTGGCTCATCTTTTCTATAACAGGGGATATGGGAGACCAAGCAGTCAAAAAACGGTAAATAATATACCCAGAACCTTCTTCGATTATTTCTACTTCATAAAAACCCCATTTTGTTCCCCAGTTATTCCAGCACCACTCATTAATTTCAGAACCGTCGTCTGAATTTGCTATCTCAGGTGGCATAGGTATGAACTTGTTTGCATCAAGAAGCAATAAAGTATTATCCTCGTCAATACTCTTTGCAAATTCCTTAAACTTCTTTACATATTCGTCGGGTCCAGACACTTTCAGTGCACTAAAAACAAGATTAGCCATTTATATTACCTCCTTCCAGTTTTTTCCCTCCAGAAAAATCCTTTATAATTTTATACTGAAAAAATAAAAAAATATAAAAAAATTACCTCCAAGTATAACCGCAGTCCAGACACTTATATTTGCCAGATAACTGGTCGTGCTTTATCCATTCAGAACCGCATTTTGGGCAGGTCATAAAAGAACTGAACATCTTTATCCCTTCTTCCTTTTTTTCATTAAAACTTCGTATTCTTCGTCTGTAAGAAAAAGCCTGTATCCATTTTCATACCTTATCTCCTTCATACAATCACCTTCTTTAAAAAAGGGTAAAAAATAAAATAAAAAAATTAACACCAGTTAGAATGGTCAAGAATTGTGTCAATGTCTTCAAGTTTAACTACTGCTATTGGATATATTAGTCTCCTTGCATCTTCGGGTTTATGAAGGTCTGTAATGTAAAATCGAACCCATTTTACAGGTTCTTTGTCTTCTTCGAATTCGAAGTAGTCAGTATGTATTTCAGCGTTGTTTTTCAGAACCACGACGAAAGATTTGCCTGCATCAGGTTCTCGAGACATAAGTAGTTTTAATACAGCATCAGTGAAGGATTGTCTGTCCACTTTATCACCTCCTTTCTTTTCCACTATTCAGATAAAAAAAATAAAATAAATTACTTCAGAGAATTTGTATATTCTCTGAAGGATGGGATTTTAGATATCTTTGAAGCACTCTAACAGCGGAGTCTCCACCTACTTCAAGACCTAAATGTTTGCAAACTGCAGAAGCAGACATAGGTATTCCATTGTATATTACTGAAGCCCTGCCTTTTCTCTCTTTTGTTGTAAATGCTGAAACTATTTGTGGTGGAAATCCTGCAAGTTCGTCTGGTGTTACTTCCAGTTGTTTTAGTGTCTGTATTATTTCCGTAAGCCCTGCATTAGCCTCGTCGATCTGCTTCTGAAGTTCGATTGCCTTTGCTTTTAGTTGCTCCAGATGCTGTGCTTTCTTTGACTGAAGTTTTTGCTTCAATTCTTGCATAGCCCTTAACATCTCAGTTATAGACTGAGAGTCTTCCAAATATTCTTCCTTCTGCATATTCTCTCACTCCTATCTATTCATGTTCTCTGAATGTTAGCATATAGCATATTGATTATGCTATATGTCTATTCATGAAAACATGAATAGATATATAGATAATATATAGCGGTATATAAATCTTTTGTAAATCTATAACTAAAAAACCGACTTTTTAAACAAATTGATTATATATATAAATTTTGTGGTAGGGCGGTGGAATAGGGAATTTCAGAAGGGAAATATCGGGCAATAAGCCTATTTTTATTCACATTAATTTTAAAAATCAAATTAGCGGTTTTATTTTTTGTAATGTAGAAATCTATTATCCCATTAACTAAAACAACATAAGCGATTATTATTTAACGATCTAATAACACATTTATCATTCATGGTAAACACATTCACCATTTACATTAAACACCATTATCCTTATCAAAAAAATGCATTGATTTATTGATTTTCCATAGGTATTGCATTCAAAAGGTTAAATCATATTGCCCAATACATTTACCATTCATTTACGATAATCCAAAAACAATTAATCTATGTATTCAATTACTCTATATGAACATTACAATCAACAGAAAAAAGATCACTATAAGCGATTCTACTGCAGAACTGTTATTGAAATATAAAGACACTATAGACCAGATGGTAAATTTCTGGGATAAACACATGACTTACATGGAAAAGAATAAAAAGAACTTGCACAGACCACGTGTTGTTGACCTTGTAGCTGAAGCAATGCTACACTTATATGCTGGGAATTATACCGATATGCCATTAAGGTGTAAAAACTATTTTACAGATATAAGGGAAAGCGAAGGTTTTACTATGAGGAAATTAAGGAACACTTATATAAGATACGGAAATCCAGTAACACGTTACTGTATAGAAGCTTACATATCAAAACAGTATGATAAAATGGCAAAAGCAAAACAGGAAAAGCAAGGAAAGAAAACTATAAAGTACACAAAAAACAAATATAAACTTACAAGGGGTACAGCTTACAATGCAAGGAAGAAGTTAGGGTGGTAATAAAACACAATTAAAACGCATTAAAATGAATGTTAATACATTTTGAATACCTTTAATGTGTAATTTATTAAATGAGAAAAAATACCCCCCTAATTTTAAATTTAAAAAATAGAATTATAAAAAAATACTATTAAATTTAAATCTGTTCCTTTGGATGTGTTTTCAGGTAATCGTTTATCAGGTCAATGATCTCGTTTTCCGTTAGAGTATTAGTTGCCTTCCTCAATGCATTTACAAGATTATCACGGCAACCCGGTGTTTCCAAGCAATCGTTTACTTCCTCAATTGTTTCATTGTTAAGTGGAAGAAGGTCGTACCCAAGTTCATTATTGAATACCCTATGTGCTGAATCGTTCGATAATCTTTTCTCTATTTTTTCTACTTGTTCTTTCTCTTCAGGTGTAAGTTCCCTACCTTCAGGTTTAGGTTCAAGCAGGTCACGTACTGCATCAGTCCACGATACATACGTTTTTCCAGTGAACGGGTCTATATACCTTGCCTGTGCTGACAGGAATTTGGCTACAGACCTTGCTGTAGCTTTTGTTGTCTCTGAAATTGCATTCCTTAGTTCAGGTGCAACTGCAAATATTGTTTCCCTTACAAGCTTTTCTGAATCAGGCAACATTTTAGCTGTATTAATTATTGAATTATAGGTATCCATGAACTTCTGTGAAAGGTATGCATAGTTTTCCCTTGCTTTTTTAAGTTCCTCCTGCAGTGTCTTTATATGCCTGTCTTCATCCTGCCTTTGTTTATACAATGTAACGAGTTGTTGTATCTGTGGTTGTATATCAGCTTTAAACTGATTTATTAGTTGCTGCTGCATAAGCTGGTATTGTTTCAGTTTTTCCTCGTATTCCCTTCGTATTTTTTCATACTCATCTAATGCTGTTTTATCTACCATATCAGTACAACCCCGTTATATTATATGCTTTCAATTTATCATGCATGCACTTCAATCTGTCTTCAATATCTGTAATTACTTTCCCGTTAATAGAATTTCCTATTTCACATGCCTTTGAAGCATCTATAAAATCCTCTATCCTTGAATGTATATCAGTCTTTTCATACTGCCTGTGTTCAACAGGGCAGTACTTTTCTACTTGATCCTTAGACAGTATACCTATTATCCCCTTTTTCCAGCATATATCTTCGGAGTTCTTCCCTTGAGTACATGTACATGAAAGTATATCAGACTCTGCTGTCTGTGGGTCAACAACTATGCCGTCATGCACGAAATCGTAGAAAAGTTCTTTATCTGTTAATTTATCAGCACCTTCCTTATCGAAATAACCGAATTGCTCACCTGATTGCAGTACAACATTGGGTATTGCACCCACTATTGGTATGCTTGACAGTACTTTAAGTGTGCGGTGTAGTTCATCCCTCATTATAACAGGTATTATTTACTGTTTTTTATATGTTTCCATGTTTTATATTAACCGATATTATTTTTTGATTTTGAACATACTAACTACAGCAGAACCCATCAGTTCACCTATTTTAACGTTCAACATCTTTATTATGTAACTTACGAAATAGTTTGAATATATACCAAGTATTATAGCAAGACCTAAAGCATAATACCAGTAATGCATTATAAAAAGGTATGAAAGTATTCCGTACAACACTCCCAATATGTTCCCATGCACTCTTAGCCAGTTCACAATAGGACAATACGTACTTACATTTTATGTTTTCTATCAAAAATATAAATCTCAGGAAAAATAATAAATCTGCTTGCAATAAGGAAACGTGAAATCAAGTAAAGTATTTGAATGGTGTACCAATCACATAGCAAAAGATTTTGATAAACTTACAGGCAACCCCGAGAAGGATTTCAAAGCAAGGAGGAAAATAGTAAAAGACTCAGTGAACTGTGTATTGCTCCATGTAGATGCAGAAAACAAAGATAATGAAGAAGATTAATAAACATCATTTACCTTATCCAAGTATAACTCACAGACCTTATCATCCCCGTAATATAAGTGTATCAAATCGTTTTCATCTTCATCAATTTGATAATATGTTGCATATATTGTTATGCGGTATCCACAAGCCTCAATAATTACATAGTCCCTGTTTTTGTCTATTTTTCTCCATTTCTCCATAAATTCATCTAAGTCCATTATACCACCTAATATTAAGTAGGACAGGTAAGAGGGGTTACCTCCCCATCCCTGTCCAGATCTCACAATGATATTATATCTGGGTATATAATGTTTGCTGTATTACTAAAATTTGAATTTCAGTAATGTTATTAAATCGGAAACTTTAATAACTTGTATGTTATTAAGTTCCACGATTAAAATGACAGGTTTAGCTTACGGTTATGTAAGGGCAAGTACAAAAGAAGAAGTCGAACAGGGGAGTACTATCAGGCAAATTAAACTGATAACTGACTATTGCAAACAGAATGACCTTACTGTTAAGATATTTGAAGACAGAGGTGTAAGTGGTAAAACAGATAACAGACCACAACTTAAACAGATGTTCAGGCAGATGGAAATAGATAAACCAGAGATTCTGATAGTAACAAAGATCGACAGGCTTGCAAGGTCAAGTAAAGACTTACTGAACATGGTAACATTACTCGATAATAAGGGAATAAAGTTCATAGCAGTTGAACAGCCTGCTATAAATACAACAACTATAATGGGTAAGTTAATGCTCCAGATAATTGCGGCATTTGCTGAATTTGAAGTAAATATGATAAATGAACGTACAAGGGCAGGCAGGGAATATGCAAAAGCAAGGGGTGTTAAATTCGGCAGACCGAGGGGTAAAACATCAAATAAAAATGGCGGTGTATTCATAGACAGCAGGAAAGTTATAGAGTTGTATACTCAACACCAGATGTCAGCCACTGCAATATCAAAACTCATGAAGTGTTCTATAACACCTATACTCAGAATACTTAAAGACAATAATATACCTTTGAGGAGAAAAGGTGGTGGGGGTAGGGAGGCTGCTACCCCGAACTGATATTATTTCCTGTTATAAAAATTTAACGAAATATTGCTATAATTATGTTTATAGCAGACGTAACCAGTATAAGTACGGTTATAGTCAGTTTAAACCTCCTGTCGCTTCTTTCCTCCGCTGAAGTTATACCTCTTTCCTTTCCATTTAAACTTGCAATTTTAAGTTCAATATCCCTTAACCTCTGGTCGTGTTCATTTACTTTTGTAACTACACCGTCTATTTTTTCCCTTATGTATTTAACATCCTGCTGTATAAGCCTTATATCTGTTTCCGGACTGCTCATATACTCTCCCACCTGAATGATTCTATTTCCTCCATTTCACTCGGGTATAACGTCTTATCAATTTTAATAAGTTCCTTATCTGATATCCTTCTTCCACGTTTGTCTGCTGCAGGTGCACCTATTGGTACTGATAAATTCTGTTTGATGAGCCACAAGTCATTTGCTGCACGGTCTGCAAGTTCTGCGGCAAACATCAACATATTGCAGTCCTGTTTAAGTGCTTCGTCCTTTTTTACTTCATCAGCATGTAAAACACAACCTTTATATATTATGAATGGGAGTTCGGGTACATTTGAAGGTCTCGGTCTCTTTCCTTTTACTATATCATTCAGGTATTTAATACTGTCAGGGTTTTGTATAAAAGACTTCATGTACTGGTTATCATTCAACCTTTTCATTGTTTCTATTGCACTCGATACTTCATTTGCAAGCTGTCTTATCTGTTGCCTGTCGGAATTTGAAATATACTCTTCTGATACAATCGGGTGTAAATGTTTTTCTTCATCATATACATCTCTCATGATACCACCACCTGTACTACATTACTTTTTATTCCCATTGAATCAGCATATATATTGTATATTCCCGGGTTATTTATCTGGTATTCCATAACAGCTTCACCTGTACTTGATGTCATTGATCTACCACCTAAAACACCATTTGAATAGAACTCAACAGGCTGGTAAGTTGCTGGTTTTCCATTATTTATAACGGTTGCTGTGAGTGTAATAACCGTACCGGCATGTACATATATATCGGATACCTTTAAATTTACTTCAGATACTGTGCCTGAATTAGGTAATGATTTAGATAAATTCTCTATTGTATATACTCCTATCGCTGTGAGTGCTACATACGTGGTTAAGCCTCCAAGCACAAAACCTATTGCATAAGGGGCTATTTTGTGAAGTGTGCTGTTATCATCCTTCATACTTGTCTTAATTATTTTCCTGTTTAAATAACTTGAGATTATTTATATTTTTGTATATTAAGATGACACAGCATCGAATACGTAAGTACCTGCAGGTAGTGTAGTAGGCACAGTATAGACAAATGTTGCAGTACCTGTTGAATCAGTAACTTCACTCTGTATATTTGTTGATGTAGTTACATTCACAAGTGTTACAGTTAAACCTGATACAGGCTGATTTGTTGTACTGTCATTTGCAACTACTGTGAACGTTACCGTACCGCCTTGTGGTACCTGTGTAGGATTTGCTGTCAATGTCAATACAGTATTACCTGTAGTAGTAGGAGGAGGAGTTTTTTGTGTTGTTAAATAATATAGGAGACCGGCAATACCAAGTAGTCCTACTGTTGCCCCTATAGCAACCGGTACCAGTGATGACCTTTTACCTTCTACTTCCTGATTCGCCATTATTAGTAAATACTTAACGTATTAAAATAGTTTGTGAAATATTATATGTAAGGTATAGTACTACATGTACCGTATTCTCCCACATTGTTTACCGTAAAGTGAATTAGATTCACACTGTTGAAGTGTTAAATTGCCTGCACCTGCTACACATCTATAAACCCCACCAGAACATACAAGCCCGTAATTACTCGGTGCTGTCCCGGTTACAGTTAACTCCACTTCAGAAGGTGTTGAACTTATATTCCCATAACTTGCCGTAATTATCCAAGTGCCAGTACATGATATAGATATACCAATTACGTAATTTCCACTGCTATCGGTTGTTGCAGTCTTTGAGAATGTATAACAGCTTGATGAAGTTGTACCCTGATAATTGTATGTTATTTTTACACTGGCATTTGGTATAGCATTTCCCCCACATGAAAGGTTTCCTGATACATAAACAATGTTTCCAGCTGTTATGGTTGTTGGATTGACAGAAAGTGTAAGTACAGGAGTTTCACTACATCCACTTGAAGTTACAACTACAGTAACTTGGTTGCTCGTTACTATCATCTATTGGTTATACGGTATCTGTTAAAATAGTTTACGTAATTTAATATCAGAAATATAATATTACAAAACTTTAATAAATACGGAATGCATATAGATTTAATGTCAACTACAGTGTATTTTATTGACAATTCAAGGCAGCAGAACTGGGATAACCTCGAATACTGGGCTGCCGCAGGTGCAAACCTTTCATCAACAGCAACAATAAGTCAGTATGCTACTTCTGTAACAGTTAATTTCCAGTTAAGGATAATAGGAAATTCATGCCCATTAGGTGCATGTTCAGGAAGGGTAGCATGGGCATCTGCAACAATACAGTACGGTACATCTACTCCTGTTACTCTACTTGCAAATAACTGTGCTATAAAAGGAAACCCTTACTTCAACTATTCACATACATTGACTTCTGATGAACTTAAGCAAGTATTGAATACTAATAACCAGATAGTATTTTCAATAGTAAGCTGTGCACCTACTTTTGGTACTTATAACCTTCATTATGAACTAACAGGAACAGCATCAGAGACATTAAATGCAACAACAGAAGGACAGGGTCAAATAACAGTAAATGTAACAACACCCGGAGGAGCAATGGCAAATATACCTGTATCACTGCAGGATACAAGTTCAGATACCGATGTTGGTACACAGTTTACAAATTCAAAAGGACAGGCAGTATTCACTGGATTAAACATAGGTGATAGTTATACTGCAACAGTGAATTATTCACCTTTTTCACCGGTATCACAGTCAACTGAACTTAACGGTCCAAGTGGAACAATAAATATTTCATTGTCGTGCCCTTCCGGTACAACTTACGGCACTACACTGTTTGGACAGCCCCAATGTACAAGCAACACAGTAGGTACAATAAACACCGGTCTTATGGAATTTCTACCCGTTATAATTATAGTAGGTGGAATAGTTATAGGTGGTCTTATTGCATGGGGTTGGGCAATATCAGAACCTGAAAGGGAAGCAGGTATTGCTGCAAAAGAAGCTATTTCAGGCATTACCAATAGCCTTACTGAACGTTTAAAAAGTGGAACAAAAAGTCTTATAAATAAGGTAACTGGTAAAACTGGAGAGTAATATGGGAACGAAACAAGAAGTCTGTGAAGTACTTCAAAGACCAGAGGTATATAACAAATTAAAAGAATTAAGAAAAAGAACTAAGTATGATGAAAAGGAACATGGTTTTACAGTATGTAGTAATGGCAGTGTTTCCCCTATAATTGATGGCAGTTCATTAGGTATACTCATGGACCCTGCTTGGAAGTACTGTAATTATGAAGTAGATATAGATTTACATTCACATCCTCGGGGTTCAACAACTGAAAAGGAATATCCTTATCCAAGTAAAGGTGATATTGTTACTTACATAGAACATCCCGGCAAAAAGCAAAAGGGTTCCTGTATATACGGTCAAGACTCAGATGCTGTAACCTGTTTCAGTATTTCTGACCAACTTATAAATAAATACCAGAAAGATTTAACAGAACTCAATAAAAAACTAAGTGATTTGAATAGACAATATTTCGATACTGAAGATGAAAAAAAGAGGCAAGAAATAGAAAGTCAAATGCATTCTGAAGGATTTAAAAAAGCTATGTTAGAGAGAATGCTTTACAATGAATTTATTGACAGTGTTAGATGGAAGATTAATAATAAACACCCACTTGGTAAATATAGTGATAACCAATGGATTGATACCTGTCCGATTGATTGGAAAGAGTAATTATGTTATCCCCACATGAAACTGGAATTTATACAACAATCTGTACTAGGGTTCTTACGAAACCCTCAATACATCAAAAATTAGAGGAAATCAAGGAAAAAACCTTGCGAACTGGAAAAGAACATGCTTTTAATGTATGCAGTGACGGTAGGATCACTGAATTAATTGAAGGTACGGATAAAAATGTGAGTGTAAGGGTTATTGATAGGGAATGCAATAATCAGGTAGATTTAGCTGTGCATTCACATCCTCATGCTGACTCCTATCCAAGTAAGGGAGACTATATTGCAGATTTAATTAGTCAACCTAAAATAGCATCCTGTGTATATGGTGCCACAAACGATACGGTAACTTGTTATAGAACCTCTGATGAACTCAGGAATAAATATAGAACACAGATACTTGATGAGGAGGAAAAAGTAACCAGATTGAGTGTTTTGTATGAACGTGCTACTGATCCCAAAAAGAAAGAGAAGTTACATAATGAATTGGAACATGAAAAAAATAACTATTTGAACCTCCTCAGCAACGTTGCAAAAGAGATTGTATCGGATGTATATCCCGATTTAAAATATGGTACTATATCACCATATTCTGGTGTATGTGATGATTATTGTAGAGATATTAATGAAGGTCGACGGTATGGTAAGTACGACGACGTATGGGTACATAAATGTTATGACGTATTCCGTTAGCCAGTTTACTTCTTTTTATTTTGCTTTGCCTTTTTTATTTCTTCCATATACCTGAAAGGTTCATCGCAGGGTGTATCGAATACTTTTTCTACATATTTCTTCCCTTTAAATGTGAATATCTTTTCTTCCATGATAAGAATATTAAAAAAAATTATAAAAAAGTTTTGATGGGATTAAAATAAAAAATATTAAATTTTATGCAGGTGGTTTTGGTTCAGAAGCCTTAGAGGATATATAGAATCCTCCGAAAAATCCAAGTGCAGCGAATGCTACTGCGAATATTAATGGGAACAATCCTGCATTTCCAGACATTATTTTTATTGGGCTATATGTTCCATTGTATGCCTGTACACCAAAGGCTGATGCACTCAGTACAACTATATACATTATGAAGCCCAAAAAGTATCCCATTATTGCACCAACTGCGGCTCCTGCCCCACCATATACTGCATGTTTCAAATCAAAGTCTAATGGCATAAAGATACATTACATACTCCTATTTAAACACTATTATTATAATGCGTTCTTATATATGTGTATTATACGGTATAAATTACTATTTTAACAGGATATAGGTAAACGTGCTGTGTTTGAAATTGAATAACAACATCGCATGATTTACCCTAAAACATCAAAAAATAAAATGTATTGCGTTTTTGGTTAGGGGAAGGTGTAAATTATCATTATAGGTTATTGAAACCCGTAATTTGATTTTTAAATAAAAGGTGAATAAAAATAATTACCCGGTTACGGTCAGTATATTGCTCCTCAGGACTGTACCACTGGGTAATTGATAGACAGCTACCCAGTACTGTGTATTGGTATTTATTTCCTTAGGTACAAGTGCTGTACTTCCAGTTCCGTTGTTAACTGATATTGTCCACTGCAGTAGTTGACCTGTTGAATACTGTCCATTAGGGGGTGCATTACTTGCATTAGCATAGCTGTTATATGCGTATATATAACACGTGAAAGCTGAACCGGGGTTGCTTGTTACTGTAAATGTCATATATGATGCTGTACCACTGTTAGATAAGCTGAGGTATGTCGGCTGTACTGTCTGCTGTACTATTGTTACTATATTACTCTTTATACTTCCATAAACTGCTACCCAGTACGTTGTTGATGCTAACTGTGTTGGTATTAAGGTTTCTGAACCTGAACCAGATGTACCTATTGATATTGCATATTGAGCTAACTGCCCTGTCAGAGAAGGTGCATTCTGTGCATTTGATAGGCTGTTGTAAGCGTAAAGGGTTAGAGATATATTGCTCCCGTTTGTTGATATTGTAAACGTTACATCAGTACCCGGTGCTGGAGATGTGGTACTTGCTGACAGGCTTATAGATGTAGGTGCAGTAGATGAACTGAATGTTAATTCCTCACTCGGTGATTGATAACCATTGTATATTGCATAGTAGTACATATAGTCATATCCTGATGCAAGGTACATACCCGGTTTCAACGTTATACTACCTGAACCGTTAGTCAAGGAAACAGCCCACTGACCCCATACTGTCCCTGAACCATTAGTAAGGTATAGTTCAGCACTCCCGCTTACAGAACTCCCATTGCTTGCTGTTACATCTACATAGAAGGTTACATCATCTGTTGTTTGTATATTAGTGATTTCTGAAGCTGAAACAGATACTGTATAGGTAGTTGAGGGCTGGTTAACTGTTATTATTACTGTATTGGAATAAACACTGCCATTAGAACATACAACGTACACATATACAGTATGGCTTCCTGAACTTGAAGGTGTATATGTTATTGAACTTCCATACTCACCTACATACACTCCATCTTCATACCATGAATAGATAGGACTTCCTGAACATCCTGTTGTAGTTACTGTTAAAGTAACGGATTGCCCCAATGTTATCGAAGTAGATGAGGCGGTTAAATTAGCTGTAACCTGAGGCTGTGTACTGAAAGTAATAGACTGTGTAACGTTAGCACCATTTACAGTTACATTACCATAAGAAGGGCTTACATTATAGCCGGATACACTTCCAACAGTATAGGAATATGTACCATTAGATACATTGGTAAACTGTATCTGCGATGTGGATGAAGACTGTGTTATTCCATTGAATGTTACAGACCAATTTGTTCCTGATGGTAAACCCGATTCTGTAAATGTAACAGTATAGGTTGCTGATGTTACAACAACCGTCACCTGATTGGATGTTATAGTTACCATTCTTATCACCTACGAAGTTGTATACTGGGCAACGAAATTATACGTCCCTGTACTGTTGAATGTCACACTAAACGTTGCAACTCCAGTTGAATTTGTTACAGCAGTCTGTGATGTACCTGTAGTCTTATCTATCAATATTATTGTTGCATTACTTACAGCCCCTGTATAAGAACTCGTAAGCGTTGCCGTAGCTATTACCGTTGTACCAACTGTTGTGGATAACGTATCAGTTGAAGTATTCTCCCCTGAGAACACCAATGTTAAAGTATAGGTCTCTGCCGATGCCAATGTTATAGAAACAGTATTGCTCGTAACAGAACCTGCTGTAGCATACCATGAATCTGTCCCTGAATTAACATCCGAATAAGTATAGGTAAATGTTGCTACACCACTTGAATTGGTTGTTGCAGTCCCTTTACTCGTTCCATTATCATAGAATGTTACCGTTACATTGGGTTCCGGTATATTATTTCCCCCGGTTACAGTTGCTGTGAATGTTACAGTACCACTTCCTGATATACTTGTTGTTGATGCAGTCAAAACAACATTGCTTACAGTTGGAAGTGTAACAGTAACCGTTACCTGATTAGATGTTATAGTTGCCATTATTTAAGTTATCAATAACGTATTTAAAATATTTGCTATTTATTATATCAGTGGATATCATTGTTTATTTCATTACTCATTCCATAATATCCTGATTTGCCACATATTGTTCAGTAAAATACCCGCAAACCAGTGACCATTTCCATCGGTCTGGAACCATGTGCCATCACTTGATACAAATAAATTGGAACACGGTGCTCTCGGATAGCAGTAACAACCTATAGGGACAACTGGAGGATTAGGATATGAGGATTCCAGTATTCCGCCAGCAGGATTATACACTATATAAGCCCCTGTGTAATATACGCAGAAATTAGGAATACTGACATATTTATCGTATGTTGAAGGTGGAAAAGGGTTTGGGGAATATTCATATTTGTATGTCTTTCCATTTATTGTTATATATTGCCCTGCGGTACATTTATTTGAATTGGGAGCTTCTACACATATAGACACTTGGTTGCTTTTTATTACCATTCTTATCACACTCCATAAATCAGTACCCTTCAACTATCACTATGCCTGAGTAGGTTGCTGTGCTGTTAGGAGCGGTTATGGTGATTCCAGATGTGGTTGTGGATACGGTAAGACCTGTGTTAATGGCTGTTTCAGTATTATCATGAGTAGAACACCTCTATAACATCACCTGCAGTTGCACTTACCCAGTAAATACTTGCTAAATTCAATGGTATATTATGTATATCTATGGAATATGAACCAGAAGCCAGTATAGGTATAGGTTGTGATATAGCATTCCCTATGTAAATTGTATCGTTATTTTTATTGTATATAGTTACAAAGTTATAAGCTACATCCAGCAGTAAAGGTTGAGCCTGATTAGCTGTTTGCAAACTTGCAGTATACGTTTTTACATCTATCATAACTATATCACCTTAACCGAAATGAGCGTATACCGCTGTTAGTTGAACTTCCAGTGTTTGTATTTTGAACATTTGATCCCGAGCTACTTTGAGTTTGTTCAAGTTGCCCAGACGGTACGTTTAATATATCTCCTACAAAGGGTAAGTTTAATAGATATCCTAAAGATGGTAAGTTTGATTGTGGCATTGGTGTTTGACTCCAGTAAACACCATCAAAGTTCATAGAATGATAAACTTGCATGTATATTGTTATTGAAGAGTTTGCAGGTATTGGGATGGGAACCTCTACCCAGATATTTGCAACTCCATTGATTATACTTATAAGCCCTGCGGGTATTGCCACTCCATTATAAACAAAACGGATATTGTGGAAATCACTTGCAAGTATTGGAATATAACTTTGCAACTGTGAGACAGGAAACTGAAGTATCTTCTGGAAATGTGAAGGTGTATGAAATTTTGTGGTATTTATTAGCTTTAGCTTTAACAGGTTAGGGTATCCATAACTTGTATGAATTGCCATTTCAATCACCGTAATATATATACAAAACTGCCAATACACTTCCAGATGTAGGTGCAGTAGAGAAGCTCAACTGTATAGAAAAATATTCTACAGGATCGTCTTTGAAAGAAAACGGAGTCCATGTTGTTGAATTTGAAAGTACAGTGAACTGAGCACCGGTTATAAGTACATCAGGATAACTTCCATCGTTCACTATATTCGTTATCGGAGTTACTGTTAATGGTTGGTCTTCAGTATTTAAAAGCCATACAGCATAGGATGATATTTGCCTGTTCCCGGAACCGAGTAGATTACCTAACTGTATTATTGCTATATTGTTAGGATTAGTAATGTATGAATGTACTGCAGTATCCGTTATACTTATATTTGCAAGTGGTACCCATGTAGTATTTGAATTTCCTATACTGTTTACAAGGCTCTGTGGCAGTACTATCTGTACTGGGGGGTTCATTCATTCACCTCTATGTTAACTGAATTGCTGAACAGGCTTTTATAACTCTTAAGAAATTCCTGCTTATTACGTATTTTGATGAGTACTACATTATAAGATTCTATGAAAAGTTGAGGCAAATCTGTAAATAGTAAAATTTTGAACTTATTAGCTATAGGATACCCGTTCAGGTTGTACATATCTATACTGTACAACGGGAAATTGATACCCTGAGCATACTGACCGTACATGAATGATACGGGTGATCCCTGTGTAGTCCTTGAACCGAAGAAATAAGCTTCTGATGCTGATATCTGATGTACAAGGTTATCGTCTATGTATACCTTAAGTATGAGGTTTGGATCAGATGTAACTATATACCCTGTTAAAAACCATCCGGGTATATCAGATTCATCTATTATTGTTATTACTTTTTGTGTTACTGTTATTGGCTGTGCAATACTTTTTATCAGGTACTGCCATCCTGAGAGTAATGGAAGTGTATTTAACATATACACCCTCAGTATCCTTCTACTACTATTACACCGGAAGCAGCAGCAGTCATCGAAGCTGGCAGGGTTAAAGCAGTCAGGGATGTTGATACACTCATTCCAGTGGTATTGGCAGTAACGGCAGCAACAGTAGAGAATGCAACAGGATAGGTTACTGTCTGTGCAGTCGAGGTAGTATTTTCATAACCGCTTGCATATATCAAGACTTTCTTAAATGAAGACAGTGAAATTACCTGTATATAATAGATTGTTCCTGCCGTTGTACCTGTAAGTGAATTTATTGTGGGTGCTGTTATATTTGAATCAGTAATCTGACCTACCTGTATTGTATTATTGTTCCCCAGAGTTATCGTTACCCCATCAATCAAATAACCTGTTATAATTTCGGTTGTCATTTATATCACCTAATACCCCTCAACTATTATTACACCTGTATAGGTAGTCGTATTATTGGGAGCAGTTATAGTTAAGTCTGTAAGTGATGTTGATACTGTTAATCCTGTTGTATTCACTGTAATAACTGCTACAGTTGAGAATGCAGTAGGATAAGTTATTGTTTGGTTCGTGGTTGTATCGTTCTCATAGCCGTTCGCATACATCAAGACTTTCTTGTATGTTGAAAGGGAATTTACCTGAATGTATGTGATAGAACCTGCAGTAGTCCCACTCAGAGTATTAGTTGAAGGAGGGGCTATGTTAGACTGTGTTATTGTCCCTGAAGCTATGTTTGAGCCTGTTATAGTTCCACTCGCTATATTAGAACCAGTAATCGTACCGTTGGCTATCTGTGTATTAGTTATAGTACCAGAAGCGATTTGCTGGTTTGTTATAGTACCAGATGCTATACGATCACCGGGTATTATTGTGTTTTTCACGGTTTATCAACTCCATTAAACCTTAGGGAGTGCCTGTGCCTGTGCCTGTATAGCTGGTGCTCCCTTCTCGAAGTATGCAAGTGCCTGTATAGTTCCTGTTCCTGCACTTATTGAAGCAGTTAAATTATAACCTGCAGTAAGTATTATATCAAAATCATGTTCAGAAAATACTACTGTATCTCCTGCCGGTATTGAGATTGTAGCAACTGTATATGACGGGAGACCTGACACATTCGGGTTTGCTGTAAGTGTAACAGTAGCTGTTGAAGTTCCCGTATTTGTTATCATTAGTTTATATATCTTCTGGACGTAATCATTGGGTGTTATAACTGAGAAACCTGATTGACCATTATACAGTAAAGGTGATGATATAGTTGAAAGGGTAGCAGTTTCCGTTATAAGATCGTAACTGTGAACCATTTTAATCACACCTCAATGAAGAACTAATAGAACTAAGATGTGAAGTTACTGATGATACCGATGAAAATACTCCACCGATTGATACTATCTTTGCCGGTATCTTTCCTGCCTGTATATTATTTATTGTCTCTTTGTCTGTTATTGGAGTAACCCGCATCCTGTTGATTATAAAGTTTATGGTTGGATTAACAGGTACTGATACCGTATTGATTAAAACCATTGAAAAACTCAGACCGGGTAAAACGAATATTTCTGTATCAGGACTTGGGTCGTTGAAAGGTGATATGAAACCATCAAAACCCTGTTGATAAAAGGACTGCGACAGATTTATATTCTGGTCCAAGTTCATCAGTTTCTCTGTAGTAGGCTGTTTATAAATAAACCTTACATACGAAGGCTGTATTCCAGTAAATACCTGAAGTACTTCATCAGGTCTGGTTAGATTGAACATATCCTGAACATTCTGTATTGATGTCAATTGTAAAGTATTGAAATCATAATAGAAAGGTGAGAAACCACTTACAGTTTGTCCTACCGGACTAAGTGGGGGAAGGTTGCCATTTTCTTTCATTATGTCGTATATAAAGGGTATTATTTCTTTCTTAACTACTTTATACGGCAGCAATCCAGAACCAGTCTGGAATGCTACTATATAGTTCTCTTTAAGTATTGGGAGTTCGGATATCATGTGTGTATTCACCCGTTATATGCTCAGAATCCGTGATAGGTTATTGTAAGGCTTCCTGCTGCTATGGTTACTGCGGATGCTGGTTCTGTTAGTGCCCCTGTTACTGCACTCTGTTGGTACAGTTGGAAACTTATAGTCTGTAAAGATATTCCAGTCGGAACTGCTACGTATCCGGGTACCATAATGGATACAACAGATGTAGGTCTTGCTTTTCCAACAGTTATTGAACCTGCACCTGTTGCATTTGTGGTTATTGAAGCCCCATTTGTTTCTGTGTATATAGGCATTTATATCACCTTTACTCTATCGTATAGTACTGTTTCTTTACGAATGCAATACCGAGCAGTATAGGTCTTGCAGTCCCTGCCCTGTTGAAGTTGATATCAACAGCAAGTGAATCTGTTTTCCCAAGCACAATACTCTTATCGAAAGGTATCAAGCCTATTGTCTGGTCTGTGGTAAATTCACTGAATACATCATATTGCACACCGAGCTTATTTCCTGCTGTATTTGATAGCTGGACAGCTTCAATTATACCGGGGCTTGTCTGGTCAAGTATACCGAATACGGTAGCTACAACATTTCCAACAAGTTGCAACTGTGGTACACCACTTACATTTACATTAAGGTTAACATTGAAAAATCCTTGGTTCCATCCTGCAGTTGATACAGTGGTTGTCCAAGTTTCCCTAACAGTAGGATTTGCAACTCCCGAATAAGCAAGATTTGGTGTTATCAGCATAGGTGCAAAAGTTCCAGAATCATACACACCGAAAGTTCCACCCAACTGGTTGTTCGATTTTGCATAGTAAAGACCTGCTAATGCTGCTGGAAGGAATGATTCAGCTATTTCCCTGAATGGTCCGGGTACAAATCTGGCAACAAACTTCTTGTTATAGAAGTTTATGAACTCTGCAAGTTCCAGACCGGTTACTGTTACGTTGTTTATAGAGTCGTTTAGTGGTGGGTATATTCCTGTTGGTGTACTCTGTGCAATGTCTACGTACCCTATGTCTGCAAGGCTAAAATTCTGCGACGGGGCATTTATGCCCTGCCTATATATGTCTTCTAATTTCCTCATGATAGGTAGATTGCATGGTAGGTAATAAAATATCTTCATTACGTTATTAACGACATTAAAAATTAAATACTATAAAGGGATACAACAGTATGTGGGTTAAAAAAGACCATAACCTGCAAATATACGTTAGTGAAGAAACTTGGTTAAAATGGCAGAACTATTACAATATGTATAAAAGAAAATATAAATATAAAACAAGAGAAGAATTTCTTCTACTCTTGCTCAATCAATTTGCGAACAGCAATTCGCTGTCAATGGTAGTTTAAACAACAAGAGACAGTGCTTTCTGGTTAGCTGTCCTCGGTGAAGGGTCAATCATTGAGCTTGGTGGTGGACTGGATATTGTTACACTTTGGTTTGAGATGGAACTCGTTGACGAAGTGCTTGTACTGGAACTTGAACCGTTTATAAGGGGAGTGTTTATACCCGTCTTGTATGAAACTGGATTTAACATTCCCGTATAAGCAATCAGTTCGTTCTGTGCATAAGCTGGTCCTTTCCATATTGCATTCAATGCCTGTTGTAAATTGCCATTCATCAGACCACTTACAAAGGAAACTACTTCAGATGCAATTATAGGGCTGTGTGGTGCTGGAACGTACAAACTTGTAAGCCAGTATGAAGCCATTTCTGATAATTCAGCAGCTGTTTCACCTTTTACACTACCAGTTGCAACAGCAAGTGCGGAACCTATTCCGAGTATTGCATTTACTAATCTCGATCCAAGGTCAGTCATAAGCAAGTTTACAGGTATATCAATGGCTGAGGCTATTATCTGCGGTGTGTATATCAATGACATGTCTCTTCCGCTTATTCCCGCTTTTCTTCCAAACGGTGCAAACAGTTCTTCCAAGTATTTGTTATCAGATATCATCCTGTCAGTAATTACTACCCATAATAAAATACTTTCTATTATTAATATTCAGGGATATAATTCAAAGGGTTATTTTCTTTCGTACTTAAAATTGGTTATAAACGTGTCATAATCCATTATTACCAGCCTCCTCTTTGAATATTTCTGGTGTATAACAACCATCGGTATTTTGTTCTCCTTTTTTGCTTTAATTTCTGTTTCCTTAAATGTTTTATAGAATGGAATCTTCTGCCTCTGCTTTGCCTCTATAAAAAAGTGTTCGTGCAATGTATCTGATGCAGTTATTGCACTGTTGCTTCCCGATAACGGTGTTCTCCTTGTATTAGCCTTCTTTGCTATGATACGTTCATTATTCTTCCATGTAGACGAACTCATATATAGAAATAGAATAAAAGTATAAATGTTTTCCTGTTATATCTTCTGCAATAAATTGTATAAGTCCTGTATCCACTTGTTTAAAGCCGATTTCCCTTTAGCATCTGTAAATAATCCATATAAATCGGGTCTCCATTTCTTCATCCTCGATATCAAGAAATCATAGTTAAGGTATTCCGGTATCCTGTGCCTGTATTTCCTTATTATACTTGCTATGTAATTAGTTGTAGTAGGGTCAAGCTGTATATCTAAATCAAAAGGTGATATGTTATTGTCTATCATCTTTTTAAATGTATCAGCATCAAACTGCGAAATTATGCCTAAAATAAAGCCGTAGAGGTATTCAGATATCCTTTTCTCCTGTTCAGTGAGATTGCCCATCGTTTCTACCTATACTTGATACCATTGCAATAGTATCAGCAAGTTCGGCTACTATCATGAGTAAAAGACCCCACTGCCAGTGGTGTATAGGTGAAGGATGACCATCGAAACTATACAATCCGAGGTCATCTATATCGTCAAGCAGTATAAGTTGACCTAACTCCCTGTATACCTCAAACATAACAAGCTATGCCGTTCAGGTATTTAAAATTAGCCTGCTTGCATATTTTCTTCTTTTTGTTCGGGTTCAGGTTGTTCTTCCTGTACAGGTGGAGGGGGCGGTGGTGCAGGTTGTGGTGCTGGAGGTACTACAACCTGCTGTTCAGGGGGCTTTTGCTGTGGTATCATATTATTTATCCTCTGCTTTGTCTGTTCAGCCAATAGCTTTCCTATAGGTTCACCTATTGTCTGTGAGAACTGTGTAAATGCTTCCTTTATGACTTCAGTAAGGTGTTGTGCCCTCCTTTCATCACGTTCCTGTTTCCTGTCCTCCCTTTCCATTTCAAGTTGTTTGAGCTTTAACTCATACTCTTTTTGCAGTTGTTCAGGTGTCATACCACTACCAATTGCACCTAATTCCTTGAATAACTCGTACTGTTTCTTGAATTTTTCGAACTGCTGGTCTGAGGATGTTGAATATATTAAATTCTCAAGTTCCTGCAGTTTCTTTTCATTCTGCTGGCTTAGAAGCCCTACAATCATGTTATTTGTTTGCTGGTTCTGTTCAAGCAAGTATTTTATGAAATTATCTCCCATTCCACTGTCCTTTGCCTTTGCAAGTATTTCAAACATTTTCTGGTTATAATCCATCATCATCTTGTATATCTCTGACTGGTTTGCTTCCTGATGTGTAGCCTGTGGTGGCAAAGACAGCTCCCTTCTGAGCTTTTCATTCTCTATTTTTTTCCTTTCAAGTTCAAGCCTCTGGTTTTCTATCTGTATCTGCAGTTGCAAGTTCTGCAACCTCTTTTGTTCTATTTCCTGCTGTTTTGCTTCTATTGCTATTTTCAGTGCCTGTTCCTTTGGATTTGAAGACCCCATGCCGAGTATACTTAGTGCTGATTCATAGTCGTCCATCTCTTTATCTTCTTTAGTATTTGAATTACCCCTTATAAACCTGCCACTCCTTGCTGATTTAACAACCTGTATATCATACCCTCTTTCCTTTGCACTGTCAAGTATGAAATCTGTAAGGAATTGATTAAAAGAACCTGTATAGCCTTCCTCATTCTTAAAATAGCTGTATATTTCATATATCTTTGGGTCAAGAGATACCTGTTCCTTTATTCCCTTAGCCCTTTTTTCATCTTCCGGCTTGTTTTTTATTACACCTTTTATCCTGTTATTAAGTTCCTCGTCCGAAAGTACTGGTTCATCTGTCAAATTAAAGCACCTCCTTATTGCTGAATATGTTATTTATAAGTTTCTTATCAATCAGTCGCATGTAATACGATTAGTATGTAGTATAAAAACTTAGCTAAAAAATATATCGCAGTATATAGAAAAAAGGAAAAAAGAATAAAATATGTTTACCTACTGCAGTATTCCCTTGCTCTTTTGAAGGCTTCTCTCTGTGCCTTTATATTCTCGAGCTTACTTCCTTCTCTGTAAATTTTGCCTGCAAGTTGGTCCCTCATACATTTGTTAATAGCCTTTAGCTTTGGATCGACTACAACGTTATGCCTTACCCTGTACGTTGTTACTATTTTAGGTGTAGGGTTATCTATGCCTTCATATCTTTGTGCAACGAGTGGTTCAAACTGCGAAGCTACAAGTGCCGCAGCAGCTTTTTTATCTGTCGCCATAATGGTACAATGCACCGTTATTTAAAATGTTTTATCACCCTGAAGGTTATTAAAATATATCTCATTATATAGTTATACAGTAAATTTATGTAATACCTTGCAATACTAATATTATGACAGATGAACATGAGGAACATGTATTCCTTATTGTCAAACAAGGTTGCCCTGTATGCGAACAAGCTGAAAGGGAATTAAAAGACCTGATAGATGAACACAAAATAGAATTAGTGGATATAAATGACAGCAGGTTCAATGATATAAAAAGTAAACTGGATATTACCAAAGTGCCTACATGTGTTATAGCAGTAAAAAACGGCAATGAGTTCAACTATGACTACTGTTCCGAAACAGAAAAAGCTAAACAATCAGATTAGAGTATTCGCATACCTTATAGAAAACGAAAACCCTACCTACACGGAAATAAAAAAAGCATTGCGGTTAAGCGATAAAACGCTATCACAAACTCTAAAAAACCTCATTGCAAAGGATATATTGATAAAAAATAATGGCGTTTATTACATTAACCCGCTGTATTCAAAATCAATGCAAAAAAAGATAGTTAAATTAATTACCGATATAATATTACTGGCTGAACCCTATGTACGTGAAGAAAATATAGGGAATAACATAAAAATGATAGTTGATTATATACTCTTATTCCGTGAGTAGTCTTCAAACATTACGTGTATTAAGACACCTATTATAATGAATAGCAATCCTGATATCTCTACTATGCTGTAAGGTGCATCTCCATGTATTATCCCGTATACAAGCAGTATCAGACCTAAAGATATTACTCCAAAAGCAAGTATTTGTTCTTTAGGCACGTATTCCCATATACATTATAAAATAAAAACATTTTCATTTAATTACCTTCTTTAGGCTACTTAATACAGCAACAAATAAAGCTATTTCTGATATCCCTACAATTATATAAATGCCGATTAATATAGCAAACAGTACCCATATATACTGCGGTACAACAAGGAAAGTATGATGATATGCGATTTCATAAGCTAAAACTAAAAGAACAGCTATCAGTATAATCATTCCTATATCGAGTTCTGCAGTGTTAGTTATAGATTTGTATGTTTTTCCATCTTCTGTACCAATTTCGTATGTAATGGTGTTATTCTTTGAATATTTCATATAGGGTCTGTTCTTTAATGTTTTTTGTTCACAATGCTTATTCTGTATATTTTAGGTATTCTACTGTTATATGGGTCTGTCAGGTATTCTTGCTGTATTCTTAGCCAGTCATACAGTTGCTGTTGTGTTGTTTTGTCGTTTACTTCAAACTCTACCATTATTTTTTTACTCATTTTATCACCTCCTTAATTTTGCTTAATATACTTTCCAATCTATCTCTTCATCATCAGACATCTTTACTTTATAAGGTTCTTCATATATACTGCAATAATATGACTTCATTTCTCCAACTTTATTTTCATCTTCTGCTGCTTTATTGCACTTTTTAAGTTCTTTTTCTGCTTTATCCCATTTACTGAAATTATATGATTTCATTTCGTATCGGCAATCACCATCGAAATGCCACAACTTCACGGTATAATATACGTCTTTATTTTCCATTTGTCTCTACCTTTTTATATGTTAAACAAAGGATTAGATAAATACTTTCTTATTCTAAAGCTGTATTTTTATCATACTCACTATATAAATCTTTGATTCTATGTATTATGTATTCCTCGGCATCGTTTATATTAGTTTTCAGTTTATCCAGTAGGTTATATGTATCATCATCAAGTAAACCAAGTAAATATCCATACCTCATATCATCAAGTAGATTTTTGCATTCTCTAAGCTTCTTATAGGTTAGTTGCAAAGCAGATAGTTTTTGTTCTAAAGAAAAATACAATTCTTTTTCTTCCATATTTAATCACCTCCATTAGTTGTAATTACATTTATCCAGACAGGGTCTGGAAGTCTTGGTATATAAGGTCTATACGGTATTGGATTAACAGGTACACTTATATACCCTCCAAACAATTTCTCTATCATACTTGCTATCTCATCAGGTGTACCTTCTACATCTATAGTATGACCGTTAAAATTTATTGTTGCCCTCATTTTAATCACTATATACTAAATATATTGAAGTATTTAACTTTTGAGTATCTAACCCGTACCCATCTCTTTTTTAAACTGGTAGTTGGGATATAACCACGCAAATAACAATAACGAACAGAAAAGTGCAATCAATACAGCAAACATCTGTACACAGTACATAGGCATAGGTGAAGGATAGAATAACAAATATACGACAGCTATTGCATAAGCAAAAAGAAAAGCAACACCTATTGCAAAAGCACGCACAAAATGATATACCACTGGCTTGACATCAATTACATCTGGAACGTATATCTTTTTACAAACACGATAGTAATGCGAGCAACAGACAGCATAATCTGAATCAATGCGTATAGAATTACATGCATGGAATACATCTATTGCATTTCCATTTCTGTATATGATATCAACCTTACCTGTGTAATGCCCCATAGAAGTTGCTTCACTATACCATTGTGCTGTTTCAACCTTGTTTTTAAACTCTTCCACTTCCATATTAATCCTTCCTTGTTATTGCAACAGGGAAAAAGAATAAAACAATTGCTACAATAACTACAGAAATGTCAAATCCTGCAGACCCTAAATATTGATATAATATTATAACAGTAGAATTGATTAGAGCAGCAATAGCTAAATAGAAAGCTATGAAAAAGAATAACTCTGCATATTCATCTTTGTTCATTTTAATCACCTCACTTTATTATAATTTTACCTGCATACAACCTATCTCTAATAAAATAATATAGAAACTGTATGAATAAAACTATTCCAGCACCTATTGCACCTATGCCGATAAAATATATCAAGTCATTTAACCACATTATAACTCACCTTTTTCACTTTCTTTACTTGGCAATATTATCGATATGAGTACCCATACTGCAGATACTGCTGGACCGATGTATATTAGCCAGAGAATACCTATAAGTACTGCAAAGATAATAAATAGATAGATAAATATAAAACCAGATGCACCGATATCATCCATTTTAATTACCTCTATACTTTCTCAGCAAGTCCTCTATTTCATTCAATCGTTCATTTATAACGAATGCAAAAACTGAAAACATTGCTATAATTACTATTCCTAAAATATTATCAGTTATAGCAAATACGATTAAATATCCAATTGAATATACACTAAAAAGAATGATAGGTAAATTACTGTTCATTTTAACCACCTCTATTACGGATAAACCTCATCTTCGTCTATTACAGGCAATATATGTTTTATGTCTTTGAGTTTTACTGTCCCTATGTATTGTCCTCCCCTTCCACCGATAAAAAAGTCTATTCCATGCCTTCTTACGTTATAGGTATCAACCTGATAAGCACGGGTTTCTGTAAATACCAGTACATCACCTTTCGATGAAAGTATAAATGCATCTTTCATAAGTTTGTTAAATGTTTTTATATCCATTTTAATTTCACCCATCTGTAAATAGGTTAGTATTATCGACTACCCACTGTGCTACCATATCGTTGAAGAGACTTTCTAAATAGAATACATCGGTGTTAATCTTTTTTAGTTTTTCTTCTGTAATACCTAAAAAGCGATAGTTTTTTATCAAGTATTCCTCATCTATGTTTAATAAGATTGAACGTATTTGGCTAAACTTGTCACGTATTGCACCCAGTTGCTTGTAAATTTCGTATTCCTTATCTTCATTTACTTTTGTGTTTTTATTATCTCCATTGTATTTGTTAAATTCCATCAATATAACAGTTGCAAGTGTTTCAATACTGGATATAATATTGCCAGTCATCCTGAGTATCAAGTCTGTATCTGCAGCACTTAGATTACCGGTTGACTTATATTTACCAAGAATATTGAGTGCCTTTATTACATCGTCATAGAATTTCTTATCTTCCCATGTTATTTGTTTATCCTTTACCATTTAATCACCACCATTTAACCAGTCTGTTACATCTACCCATCCTGTAATATCTACATGCCAACCATTTATATAACCATCCGAAAATGCATACCTGTACACCGGGAATTTAAACCTGAACTTTTTTACATATTCACAGTCATGCATATCGTATCCCTGTTTTTCGAATGGCATATTCCCTATTACAAAGAAATCAGCTTCTTCATGTGGATAACTTGAATTTAGAGTATGAGTTATATATATCTTTTGAGGAAGCCTATCATACTGCTTAAGTTTTTCATTATTGTCTATTGTATAATAATATAGTTCAGTGAATATTTCGCTCCTTAATTGCTGTACTTTGCCCTTTACTGTCTCTATCTTTGTTTGTATCTTTGATTTATTCAGATAACCTTTATCCATAATCACAGCCATGAATAGATACTTGTCTGCTTCTACCAAAGCATCATAAAGTTTAAGGTCGTTCTCTGTTACTTTGTTATTCTTTGCCATTTTTATCACCTTTTTTATATCTTACCTTATTAACTGCTTCTATAATGTAGTCTTGAGTTATATTGTGTTCCTTTGAAAACTTCCTGAAATATGAGTCGACCTTTTTCTTTTCAACTTCATCTTTAGATTTCTCATCGTTCATAGTACAGCACCTTTCCTTACTGATTTTACTTTTTTCAGTTTTATAACGGTCTCAAGTTTTACTCCCTTTGGGTTATGTTGTGATGCAAGGTT
>Ga0208683_100097_pt1 | contig 40129 bp, 37 predicted proteins | sample BED_Mat_host_9_1_FD_187141 | JGI IMG/M metagenome (GOLD analysis project Ga0208683, IMG submission 187141) | Extremophilic microbial mat communities from Yellowstone National Park, USA - BED_Mat_host_9_15 (SPAdes) (version 3) | ecosystem: Environmental > Aquatic > Thermal springs > Hot (42-90C) >... | reverse complement strand
GCTGTAACAGCATTAATATTGGTAATAGCTTCAGTAATAATAGCATTAGTGGTTGTTGGCTTCGCCTTCGGATTATTCGGAGCATTCTCCACAACACCAAACATACACCTAGTAAGCGCATACATACAAAATGGAGTTCTCTACATTACTGTTAGTAATACTGGTTCGGCTAGTGGTGAAATTTTAGGAGTAATAGTACAAGCAGGAGGAAGTGCAACTTCAGTATCTTTAACTACTGCAGTTACAGTTTCAGCAGGAGGAAGTGCAACAATTTCTGTAGCTATTACTGGTACTAGTGGTATAACATCTTTAACTCCTGGTGAGCAAGTTACTTTCCAAGTAGTGACTAACACTGGGGAATCAGTTAGTGGAGTAGCAACAGTACTAAGTTAAGATGGGTATAGATAATGAAAGTTATTTTTATAGTTTTTTTAACTATTTTCTTCTTTTTCTTTATGTTTTTGTCTATTACTTCCTTTTCTTCTTCTATTAATTTATTTAATGGTGCATTTGTTGAGTATAAAGTATATTATATAAATTATCAATCTAACTCCTCTATACTATCCTTAGAGATAGAAAATATAACACAAATTTTCTCAAATTCTACATTTAAATACGTTGTTTGGTATATAAATTTGAATGGATCATATTATTATCCACCAGGTGTAAATTACGATTCCTTATATTATCCTAAAAATTTCTTTTACATACCAGACGTAGGCAACTCAAGTTTAAATAGAGCTATAAAATTAGTACTTTCTGAAGAGATTAATGGCACTTATGTTTATAAAGGGCAGCAATGCCTAGTTTATGGTAATTATATCAATTGGACTATCTACGTTAATAATTCTGGTGTTCCATCTAAAATTTTCTTATATCAGTTTATAGGAGGTAAATTAGTTAGTAATACGACTTATGTTTTATTAAGATCTAATATCTTGAACCATAATGCTACTATCTACTTTCCTTCTAATGTAACTTTAAGGATTGGTAAAGCTGTACCTTTAGTTGTAGGTAATATAGTTTTTTCAACAATTGTAGGTAAGATTGATAGTATAATAATTGGAATAGCTATAGTAGTTATAATTTTTATTCTTCTTTTTAGGAAAACTAACTTGATAAAGTAGTAACGAAAAGATGATAGAAATGCATATTTCGTTCTTCTTCATTTTACTACTCCTTTTCCCTCATGCTTTCGTAGAGTATAGGGTTAATATATACGTTTCCTCAGCTCATCAAAGTCTATCAGAGCTTTTGATTGAAACTGTTGAAAAGATTTATTCTAATGATACTTTTTCATATAATCTTACAGTATTAGTTCTAAACTTCAGCGAGATTTTCCCTTACACTATTCTTTATGACAATTTAACCTGCCCTACTCAATTCTTCTTTATCTCAAATCCCGGTAAAGCGGTAATATCTAGAGAAGTCATCTTATCACTAATTAATGAGAGTAATGGAAATTTTGTATATTATGGTAAGAGTTATATTGGATATAATGAATTTGATTGGTATTATTTTGTCAATTCTACTGGAGTTCCATATAAAATAGTATTGATTCAAAAGAATGAATATGGACAGATAGTTTCTAATTCTACTTATATTCTTATTAGCTCTAATATAATAAGTAGTAAAGATAAGCTCATTATTCCAACTGGGTTTAAGTTTGTTAACGGATCTTCAGCGAGTTCTGAATTACAAGGTAATATAAACTCAGTTTTAGATGATTCAGTAGGAGGATATATAATACTCTTTAATTTAATTTTAATTCCCCTTTTGATAGGGGTAAGGGCTTATGTCTATAGGCATAAGAAGAGATATAGTAATTGATATAGTAATTGTAATAGTTGAGAGTATTATAACTTCAATTTTAGCATTATGGAAAGTTTTTTTGCATATAGGTTATATTTATCAAAGGGATTCCTTTCCTTTATTTTATTTAACTTCTAAGCAATTGGCATCTTCATATCTAGGTTTTCCATTTATTATGGATAATGTTGCAATGCCTATTGTTATTCTCCTTTACTTCAACATTATTTCACCTATGATTGCCGATTGGATCTCTTATTTTATTTTTCCTTTTGCATTAGCAATTCCATCAATGTATTTTGCCTCTAAGTATTTTCTTAATAGATATGAAAAAGAGGCAAAAGATTGGATTAAGATCTTAGTCAGTATAACTGTATCTTTTCTTTACGCTATTACTCCTACTGCTTATTATTACAGTCATTGGTCAGATTACGCAGCTTTTTATGCCTTATTGCCTGCTTTAATAGCTGGATCTTTTTACTCTTTAGAAAAAGGAGGAATAAAAGGGGCTTTCCTCTTAGCGCTATTTGCTTCTTTAACTACCACAGATCCTAGGGGTTTCGTTTACACTCTCTTTATTATAATTACAGTACTAATATATAAGCATAGGGTAAATGATCTTAAAACCTTTTTATATTCTATTCTATTTTATCTTGCCATTAATTCAAGACTATTTCTCATTTTGTATTATAATTTCCACTCGTACTCTTCTATAAGCTTTTCAATTTCAAATGAGCAATTATGGCTAGCTTATTTGACTTTTCCCCTTCTTGATTCTTTGAGGGGGTTAGGATTATTTAGACCTTTAGTTAGCTATCTATTTGGGAACTACTTATTGGTTTACATTCTTTCCTTTTCCTTTGCAGAATGTGGTATTTTAGGTTATATATTCTTGAAGAAGAGGGGAAGTGTAGCAACTTATCTCATTTCACTTTACCTGTTTCTAGTGTTAATTATCTCATCCTCCTTTAATTTACCTAATATAAATGTAAGATTAAACTTAATTTATCCATTGCTTAACGTTTTATCGAACACATTTGTGTATAACTACCTATGGCTATTTCTACCTATTTATTTAAGCGAAATGGTTTTGGCTCCTCTCTTTATTCTAGTCTCTTTAGTTTTAGCTAAAATCTTATCTAATCGTTATCTTCTTCCACTTTTTGTGCTAATAATAGTCTCTCAGTTTATTTTCTCCTCATCTATGGTAATTAGCGGTAATTATCTAGGATATTATAACCCTCAAGTACCTCCTAAACAATTGGTTAAACTAGCTGATTTTTTAGAAACTCACGCTGTAGGTAACGTTATGGTTACTGGAGTAGTTCCTTCAAATTGGCTTAACTTTTTTGACGTTTTACCAAATTCTACTTCAGCCCCTTTCTATAAAACACCTTATTTAGGAGTAATATTAAACGAGTACGGTATTCAATATGTAGTAACAACTGAGAACTGTTTAAAAGTTCTTAATACTATATACGAAAGTAAGGACTTCACTTTAGTATATAACAACTCTTATTTCTTAGTGTTCAAAAACGATAATTTTACATATAATATAATTTCCCCTATTTACGTTAATTTCGCATATCCTAATATTTCTCCTACAAAGATATCCGTTAATGTTATTCCTGATTATTTGATGTTTAGCGTTCCTCCTCAATATATAGGTGGTTATGTAGGTAACGTTACTTACGCTGAACTTCTTGCCTTGTCGGCATATAAACAAGGTGTGAAACCCGTTAAGCTTAGCGTTAAGCATCTCCCATATCCCACAAACTTTACAGATACGATAAACGTTAACGTTTATGATGAGGAGATTTTGGCTAAATTCCCAGATATCGCTTTCATTTCAGTTTCTAATTCCTCATCCTTAAATATTAACGTTAGTAGGGGAATTTATAAGGTGATTATAGTATACGTTTCAGTACCAGGTGGTGGAGTATTTGGTGTGACTAACGGGAGTACTTCTCTTTCAGTTTCCACATCCTCTCCTAATATTTCCGTATGTTTTTCGTATTTGGGTAATATTTACGTTAGTAATGGACTTAAATTATTCTTTAAAGGATCTACTACCTCTTATTTGCTGGCATTGATGTTAATTCCAAATAATATTTCAATTTTAAGTTTCGAAGGAGGAGAAAACATGTCTTCTTATCCTCTATCTACATCTCCCACTGGGAGGGCTTTCGGACGTCCTTCAGAGAATACAAATTACTTTACTGTTATAATGGTTAACCTGGTTACAATTTTGATATCTATAATTTCCTTTTTAGTAATTAATAGAGTTAAAAACAATCGAACTCATTTTCGATGGATAAATTTAAAAATATTATTTCCTAAGTCCAATTATGGCAAATAGTAAGCTATTCGTAAGGGAGACTTCTGGGCTAACTAAGAGCGTTTCACTGTTAGATGCAACAATGCTTAATGTAGCTAATATGGGTGCAGGTTTAGCGATATTTCTGGGCATAAGTCCTTATATAATCCCTGGAGCTGTATTATGGATAGCCTCTTTGCTAACTTTTCTATTCACTTTACCCTTAGTATTTCTGTATACATACTTTATTCAGAGGATTCCTAGAACTGGAGGAGATTATGTTTGGCTATCGAGGAAGCTTAATGGTCCTTTAGGAGCTATAATGGGCGTGGCTTTAGCCTTTAATATGCCTCCTTTCTTCGCTCTTTCCGCATTTTTCTCCGTTTCTGCCATAAGTACAGTGTTGTTAGTAATAGGTACCTTACATTCTCAGCCCTATTTAGTTAACTTAGCCAATAATGTCTTTACAACTAATAATGCATATTTGGCTTACGGTTTAGCTGCATTAGCGTTTACTATTGTAATTTTAATAAATATTTTCAGACCGAAATGGGGGTATACTTTAACTAGTGCTTTAGGAATATTATCCTTAATTGGTACTTTAGCCGCTATTTTAGTCCTAGCGATTAATATACCTAATTATCATGTCGCCATTCAGCCTTTTCTTAGGGATTTCAATTTAACAGCTAAACCTTATACTGGACCTACCTTTAGTTTTCCTGCAACCTTATATATGATACCCTATTTCGCGTCATTTGCATATATATGGCTTTATGCAGGTCCTGCTGTAGCTTCTGAGATTAAAAGCAAGAGGGGTTTGAAGTATAATTTAATCTTAGGTAGTCTGCTGACTTTAATTTTCATTACAGTTCCCTTCTTATTGATGGATATTGCTGCAGGTTACGGTTTTAATTTATCACTGTATCCAACTTCTACATATAATTTCTGGTCAGTTTCAATTGCGTTAGCTAATAATGAGGCTTTGCAGTGGTTTATAGGGATTGGTTTAATAGCATGGGAGTTCTTCGTAATGGCTTTCGGCGTAATAGTTTTTGCTAGGTATATTTTCGCCTTTTCTTTTGATAGGCTTTTCCCAGAGGTGTTCTCAAGGCTTAATAAGCAGGGCTCTCCTATGTATGCTCATATATTGGACTTCGTTGTCACTTTAATTTTCCTAGCAGTCCCAATAATAAGTCCTAACGGTTATGAGGCTTTGTATAGCTATACTCCTCTAGCAATTGCGTATTTGTTATTAGTTGCCTTAGCTGGAATTAGGCAAGCCTTAAATGAGAGAAATATGGGAATGCTGACCTCAGCTATTTTATCGATTATATTTATGCTTTTCATGGGTTATGAGGCTTTCACTAATCCCTATTTCGGTGTTATATCCGCTAACGGTCAGCCTTATTGGCCTGGAATAGCGTACATAGTGAGTTTAGTGGGGTTGGGTGTTATTAGTTTTGTTATAGCGTATTTCTATCGTTTAAGGAGAGGTATTGATTTAACGCTAACGTATAGGGAAATTCCACCAGAGTAATTTTTTAATTTAATTTCTTAAAATGTTTAATTTATGTTCTTTAAATACATGTGTATAAAAGTCATATGCAGAAGAGAATGTTTTTCCGCACGTACAATAGTATTTATCTTTAGCATATTTAGAAAGGTACTTTTTACTTTCCGTGTATAATTTATCTAGGAAGTTGTTCAGTTCTCTTTTTCTTTTTATTAACATTGTTTCTACTTCCGGTACGTTATCCTTTACCGCTAATAAGAAGGGATAGTAAGATAATCTTAAGGCACTTGTCTTTCTCTTTTTTATTATTTTATTTAGTGCTTCTGCCATAGTCATAATGTTCACTACAAAATAATGTTTTTCTTTTGACTTATATTTTTTCTTCAAACTAATATGTAATGATTTTATAGTTGATTAGTGCCTTAATCTAACTTGTAATAATTATTAAACAGAAAATTTCAATTAGATATTTTATTTTGGAAAAGAGACTACGATTTTACGTTAGGGATAACTTTAATATGATCTTCTGATAAGGTAATAACTTTAGATTGCGCTAAGGATTTCCTTTAAGTTGTACTCATGTTAATAGCGTAAAGTTTATTTATGAGAAGCCTTTAAGAGTATGTTGGGGAAAGCAATGGTAACGGTAAAGTTCAAGTATAAGGGTGAAGAGAAGGAGGTAGATATTAGTAAGATAAAGAAGGTTTGGAGAGTTGGCAAGATGATAAGCTTTACCTATGATGAGGGCGGAGGGAAGACTGGTAGAGGCGCTGTTAGCGAGAAGGACGCTCCAAAGGAATTACTACAGATGTTGGAGAAGCAGTCTAAGAAGTAAAACTAACTTTTTTATTTCTTTCTTTTTTACAGATTTAGTATATTAATTAGTGTTTTTATTTCTTTCTTGTCTATTAATTTTTATATATTATATAGCTAAGTAAATGATACAATAGTTTCATTAATCTTATAATTTAATAATTTTTCAAAAAGATACTAATTAAATTATTATATTAATAAAAGAATATATATTTTATTATATTTAAAATAAATTTAATTGATATACTTATATCCAAATAGTCTTTCTAAATATGCTTGTTCCCAATTATCTTTTTGTAGCGTATAATCTCTCTTTGGTTCACTATCTTTGCTTGCCTTAGGTGGTTGAGTGCTAAAATCTAAACTAAATCTTACAGATAACGTTTCTAATTTGCCCTCTATATTTCCCATGTAAGCCCATCCTACAAATGCGTATCGCACTGGTACTTTTTCAGAGTATCCCAACATTTCTAATATCTTATTCGCTGCAAATAACCCGCTTTCAAATGCAATCTCTTGATTTTTAGGATATGGTAATTTAGCCATATCTCCTGCCGCTAAGACGTCATCATATTTAGGACTCCTTAAGTCTTGAGGACTCCTAACCTCCATCCATTCCTTGCCTAATTCTGCCTCTTCTACGAATTTTGGTGCTCTATTAGGTTCTAGCATTGCTAAAATATCATATTTATATTTTTCACCACTTTTCGTTATAACTTCACTTTCATTTATTTCAACTATCTCCTGGTTGATAACTAAGTTGATACCAGCTTTTTGATATAATTGTGATACTATGTCAGCTATTGCCGGTGGTTGCGTCTTGTCATTTGCATCGATATGTATTATTTCAAATTTCTCTCTAACACCTCTATACTTTAATATAGTATGAATTAGCATAGCAGTTTCGGTAGGTGCAGGGGCACATCTATAAGGTGCCTTAGGTGCATAAACGATAATCCTTCCAGTTGTAGCGTTCCAGATTCTTTGCTTTAAAACATTTATCCTCCCAATGTCATATACTGTTGTGTTCTTATGCCACACTTTTTCGTAACCATTTATTTTAGATCCGTCAAATACTATTCCTGGGGCTATGACTAAGTAATCGTATTCAATTTCCCTTAATGAAGAATTAGAAGTAGTTGTTTCACTTAAGTAGACCTTTCTATTCGCGGGGTCTATTTTGATTACGTGACCAAATGTAACCTTTATTCCTTTCTTTCCAGCTTCTTCATATCCCCTAATTATTCTCTCATATTTTTGTTCATTTGTAAGTAACAATGGTCTTGAAGGTCCTGCAAAGTAAAATGGAAAATCTGTAATAACGTTTATGTTAGCAACTTTTCTCTCTGCTAATGTGTTTGCAACTGCCATTCCAGCTATTCCGCCACCTACTATTACAACGTTTTTCATAACTACAACTATTGTTTACAGTTTAAAAAGTTGATTAACAAAGAGATATATATAATTTTAATCTTTCAATTGATATATACAAATAATTTGAACAAAATATTTAACTTTATTTATGTACAAATGACAGACTATTTATCAATAAATCATATTTTGCTTGCTAATATTATTCTTCAATTTTATAATATGAAAGGCCGCTTTTGATTAGCAATCTGGCTTTATCACTCCTCCTTTTCTTCCCACTTAAGCGTGGAGAGCGAACAAAGAGAATGAGAACGAGGATTAATATGAAATATCATAAAACCCTATGAAAGTCTAACCCTTTTTTGAGAGTGTACACAAAATGCCTATACTTTTTATCATACCAAAATAATCAGAAATGAGAAAATTGCAAACAATGAATTAGATTAAATAACTTAATAGATATTAGTAAATAAATTAAAAATTGACCTTTATATTAATCCTCTTGCCTTCATCGCACTTACAACTCTATCAACTGCTAAAGCCATTGCTGCAGTCCTTAAGTCTTTATCACCCATCTTTTTCTCATGGTATTCGTACAAGCTCTTGAAAGCATTACTCATCCTATCGATAATCAACTTCTTAGCCTCATCGTCATTGATAATCTCACCCATCCTATTATTAGCCCACTCAACATAACTACCAACAACGCCTCCAGCATTTGCTAAAATATCTGGTATTACGACAACACCCTTACCCCACAAAATCTCATCAGCATCAGCAGTCAGAGGACCATTAGCACCCTCAACAATTAACTTAGCCTTAACCTTAGGAGCATTGAACTTATTAATAACGTTCTCAAGAGCAGCAGGGATCAAAATATCACAATTGGAAATTAATAACTCATCATTACTAACCTTCTTACCCTCTGGGTAATTAACAACACTACCAGTCCTATCCTTAACCTCCTTAACCTTCTCAACATCAAGCCCAGACTCATTAATAACCCCACCCTTAGAATCACTAACACCAACAACCTTAGCCCCCATATCGCTTAAAAACTTGGCAGCATAATAACCGACATTACCAAAACCTTGAATAATAACCCTAGCCCCCTCAATACCACCAATATACTTACCAGCAGCCTCCCTAGCAACAGTAGCAACACCCAAACCAGTACTATACAACCTAACCCCAATACCGCCCAACTCAGCAGGCTTACCGGTAAAAACTGCAAAATCAACCTTCCCAGTAATCTTAATATACTCATCCAAAAACCAGGCCATTACTTGAGAATCAGTATTAACATCTGGAGCTGGAATATCCAAATCACTACCCAAATACTTATACAAGGCTTGAATATATTTCCTCGACAACTGCTCAATCTCCTCCCTAGTCAAGCTTTTAGGATCAACCCTAACACCACCCTTACCCCCACCATAAGGCAATTGCAAAAGGGAATTCTTCCAAGTCATAATCATGGACAAGGCAACGACTTCATCCTGAGTAACATTAGGATGAAACCTAACACCACCCTTATAAGGACCCAAGGCAGAATTATGCTGACTCCTCCAACCCATAAAAGTCTTAATCTTACCATCAGAACCCCTAATCTGAACCTTAACTTGAATAACCCTCTCCGGCTGAGAAAGCACCTCTAAAGTCTCATTGTTCAAACCCAAAATCTCCCCAACCTTATACAATTTCTTAACTTGTTGAGTATACAAACTGGAACTTAAAACCTCCTCCATCGAAAGAAAACTCTCCCGCCAGAATATAAATTTATTCCATCTTTGATTTAAAAACTTTGGGATATAGAATTACCTTTGAATGACAAAGTTAAAATGATATAAAGAAGAGATATATAAAATGATATGCTATTAAAATGTGATATATGATTTTTAGTTTTTAGCGGTCTATTTTAAAAATTATATATTTTTATACCGTATTTAATAAAAGTTTTTTATTTCCCTATATTTTACTATTTTTTAACGACCTTTAATAAGGTACTTTTTTAATCTAAAAAGTGTTCATTAGTTTTAGTTGGGAAATTTTTTGAATAAATATATTCAATAGAAAATACACATTTATCGTTAATAGTAGGAAGATAGATTATTATAATATGAATCATAAATAATATAAGGTAAAATTTGGTGTAATATTCTATATATAGATTATGTACTGCCATTGATAGTTTGTATATGCAATTTAATAATATGATCTATATATATTTATTAATTTGAGAAATAAAGATTCAATATGGCACTAGTAAAATTGAATGACATATCAAATTATGTCGAGGACAGCTTACTAAAAATAATAGATATAAATGACTCTAAATTTATAGTTTCATTTAATCCTAAAATAGTTAATAATTTTGGGAAATTCTTTAAAAATTTCATAGCTAGTGCTAATACTTATGTACTTATAGTGCCAGTAGGTATGCCCATAGAGCCAGAAAAAATGAAAGAGGAAATAGTATTAAATAAAGGGAATGTTAACGTAATTATCTTATCTTCATTTAAGCTTAAGGATAGGGTTTTAGTAGTAGGAAAAGATTAACTAAGTTAAACATGAGCACTAGTTTGCTGTTGCTTTAATCTTTTAATTACATAGTTTCTAGTGGCTAATGATATTATTAGGTTAACTAACATTAATCCTATTGCAGTTATATATATGTAATTAAATGCAGTAGATGAGGGGACTGAAGCTAATGGTAAATATTTATTATTAAATACATAAATTATCCACGCAGTATAACTATCCATATATACTGTAGCTATTACTGGACCAATTGAACTTCCTATTGTTCTTATTAATGTGTTCATTCCGATCCCTATTCCCCTTTGTTCTTCTGGTAATGCCACTGCAACCATATTAACTAAGGGAATTACTATTGAAACTACTCCAATTGATGCAACTAGGGCATCAAATAAAACTTGGATCTCAGTCGACCTAAATGTATCTAACATCAGAAATCCTATCATACTAATAATTGATCCCATTATTAGTAATGGTTTGGGCCCAATATTGTTAATTAATCTTCCTATAATAGGACCTACTATCATTATAGATAGGGCAACTGGTGCCATTAATAAGCCAGTGCTAATTATACTTAAGCCTAATCCATAGGGTTGGGGTAACTGTGCATAATAAGTTAACCCTATGTACATTAGAAACATCGCTGCTCCAGAAATTAATCCTGCAATATTAGCAACCATTATATTCCTAACTTTAAATAGATCTAATTTCATTAAAGGTTCTATAGTCTTTCTCTCAAATGGTATGAATAGTGCCAAAGATATGGCTGATATTGCCAATAAAGTTAATTGAGTTAACGTTGTCCATCCATCACTTGGACCGTTACTGAGATAAACTAAAAAGGCTACTACACCTACCATAAGTAATGTAGCACCTATATAATCTATTTTTTCTTTAGTCTTTTCTGGTATTTCAGGGATATATTTTACAGAAATTAATAGTAAAATTATTGATAATATGAACGCTGTATGAAAGGCGTAAGGCCATCCTAAATCTTGGACTATATACGAACCTATTAATAATCCTAAAGCTGGACCAAGAGCTAAAGTGGCACTTAATATACCTTGAGCCCACGCAACTCTCTCCTTAGGAAATAAATCAGTTATTATAGCTATTGCTAAGGGAAACGTTGCATATCCAAGCCCTTGAATTGCCCTAGCACCTATTAAGAAATAAATATTTGGAGAGAAACCAGCTAATAATACAGCAATAGAGTAAAATACTATAGAAATTAAATATATCTTTTTCTTTCCATATCTATCCCCAAGTTTTCCGAAAATTGGTGAAGCGACTGCACCTACTATAAGATAAGCAGATGTAACCCAGGCTACTGTAGTTGCAGTAGTTGAGAACTGATCTTCTATTTTAGGTAAAGCGGGAATTACCATAGTTTCTACGTAATTTATCAACGTTAACATAAGCGAAAGAACTAGTAAAGTTCTCATGGCTATTTTAGAATCCATGATTTAATGTTGAGCCCTAAAGGCAAATAAATTTTTCGATATATCTTTTTCAAAATCTCATCTTATTACTTTTAGTCTAGAGTAAATAAGAAAGATGTTAAACATTACTTAGTCGAGAATTATTAACTGCATGTGCTTCTTGTATCTCCTTTACAGTTCTCATAACCAATTTCAAAATCTCACTTCTAACCGGTTCCTCATATATTGTTTTACAAACTGTATCAATTCCAATAATATATGTATTAAGTGTAGTTTCAAGAATTTTTATAGAAGGTTCCTCAATTACAAAATCTAGGCTTTTTATCTTCTGTCTAAGCGTGCTTATTATAATATCAGGATCTATTTCTTTACTTATCTCGTACTTAGTTCTCACTCTTCTTTTTTCTTCTTTATTATGTATGAAAATTGCAGCTTGTATCATTATACTATTAGGTATCTTTACTGGAACCTGCTCATCAGTATATATGGTAGTATAAAGTAATGAGATGTCGATCACTATTCCGGTATAACCAGGAATTAGGAAGTCATTAGAGAAGAACTTAGGAGGATATGTAGGAGCTATAAGACCGTACTGCCATGTTGAAATAGTTATCCTATCACCTACTTTATAAGGTCTAGAAAAAACTAACATTATACCACCAAATATGTTAGATAAAACGTCTTGAGACGCTAAACCTAAAACTAAGCCGTTGTCAACAGTTTCAGATAAACTGTGAAGTTTATGTAGTTTGATATCATTTAACATTACTAACTATCCCTTAACGAAAATTTATAAACTTTTCCATTAACATTAACATGTAGAAGAGGGCCCTACAATGAACCCGAGGAGCAATGTGAGGGGGAGGATGGGTTCGATGAGGCTCCCCATGTCGTGGCTGGGAGTCCATACTCCCTAACCTAGGCGTGGGGAGCCGGACAAGGGGAATGAGGACGAGAGGTTGAATACAAATTCATGAAACCTCAATGAAAGTCCGACCCCTGCAAAACCACCTGCTGCAAGTGCTGTACCAATGCTAACCTTAACTACTACGAAAAAACCTATAAATGCTATAATATATCCTATAAGTTTTGCAATAAAAGAAACACTTGAGGCGTTATCATAACCTATAATCTTACCTAATCTTGATCTTATTAAATTAGAAATAAAGTACGATACTAATATAGCAGCAATAAACCATATAGTAGCGAATATGTAAAGTAAATAATTTGAAGGAATAATTTTAAATATATCTGATAGAACAAAAACTCCAATTCCAATTAATAGTGAGGATATTATCGACGTTATAATTAGAGCTATTAATCTTCTTTCATTAACGATTTCTGACATACATATTATTGTAAATTACCCTATAATTAAAGTTACTCCTAATACTAATAATATGGAAATATACTACTATATATAAATTAATACTTTTTAAAAATTAATATTCACATATAAAATGGAAAAATAAGTTTAAGAACCAGTAAGATATTTTCTAATATATGTTTTAATTTCACTAATCCTTTTAAATGATTTAAAAATTTCTATTATACTTGCTATTTCTTTTCTATCCTTTTCTTTAATATATTTAAATAAACTTTCAGCTTCAGCTCTTCCTAAATCGCTTAGATAGTATAAGTCCTTTTTTATTATCAGTCCCTTCTTGGATAGAGCGTTTAAATGCGAATCTATTCTGGGACTATAAATAAAATACCTCTTATTCCACCTTATATAAAATATTGGATCTTGAACTTTATAATTTTTAGACATATAATCATAGAGGATAAATGATAAGGCAAAGAGTCTAGTCTTATCTATCCTCCCCCCGTGAATATAAATTGTAAACAGTATTAGAGAATCTACTGTTACTTCATAATTTATTTCTGATTCTTTGCATAACTTTTCTACATTATTCTCAATTGATTTTAAAATATAATAAAGAGTTATCCAAGAATCATAATTTTCTACCTCCGCTATTGCCTCCTTAATTAATTGTTGAAGCCTATTCATACCATTTTCTCCTCTAGTTCTATTATAGCCATTACTAAACCTGCATGCGGAAAAGCTTGAGGGAAATTACCCCTTGGTTCACAACTATTCTGATCTATATGCTCACCTAATAAAAGGGAATCGGTGGAACATTTTATTAACTTATCGATAATTCTTCTAGCTTTACTGAGCTGGTTTAATTTAATATATACTCTAGCCAACCAGGTTGAGACTAAAGTAAATGGATGTCTCACAGATCCTAAGAAATCATCCTTATATCTTAACAATAGACCCTCAGATACTGTCAATTCCCTTTCTATAACTTCTAAAGTCTTTAGAAATCTAGGATCTTTAACGTCTATGAAATTATATAAGGGTAAAGTCAATAGTGCAGCGTCTACAGAATCTCCTCCATAATATCGTACAAAATGCCCATGTTTTTCAGAATATCCATTCCTTAAAATATCGTTTTTTATATCATCAGCTACAATAAGCCACTCTTCTGCTTCTTTAGCATATCCCAACTCTTTAGCTAATTTCCCAGCTCTATCTAACGCAACCCAGTTCATTACCTTTGTGTGCGTAAAATGCTCTTCTACACCTCTCTGTTCCCATAGATCTGTGCTCTTAAGTTTCCAGCTCTTAATAGTCCATTCGGCTATTGCCTCAATAGCCCACCAAATATCGTTAATATATTGTAAATCGTTACTAGCCTTATAGTACTCATAAAGCGAATGCATATAAGCCCCTTCTATATCCATTTGTATTTGCATATATGCCGCATTACCTATTCTAACTGGAAATGATTTTCTATGACCCTCAAGCCAATCTAGCACTTCTTCTGCCGGGGGTGCTGTACCATCTATTGTGTAAAGAGGGTGATCAAAACTCTTAGAGGAGGGATCTACCATAGAAGTTAAAAAGCCAATAATACCTCTAGCCTTAACTAAAAGTCCAGCCTTAATTAGAGCCTCTGCAGAATAGGCAGCATCCCTAACCCATACATATCTATAGTCCCAGTTTCTAGAACCGCCTATGATCTCTGGGAGTGATGTAGTTGGCGCTGCAATAATTCCACCAGAAGGTTCATATATTAAGCCTAATAGGACTAATAGAGATCTGTAATAAGCCTCCTTATAGACATTTACTTTTATCGCGTTTTCCACTCTTCTTCTCCAATATTTTATTGCCTTATTTAATGCTTCATAAGGTTCTGAATATACGAATCCTTTATTACTAAATAAGCCATATCTTAAATCCTTAGAATATAATAAGTATATATAACCTTTTCCCTTCTTTAAAATAAAATTAGTAGAGTCTATAATTTCATAGTTTCCACCTATCAGAACTTCTACGCCCTCTCTAGATTTAGGGTTCTTGAAAATTATCCCCCTTTTAACCTTGATTATTGCTGGCGCTATAAGACCATATTCAAAGAAAGGTTTTATACTCATCTTTAACTCAATTTGACTATCATAAATTCTTATTAATCCAGAAAGAGAAAGGGGTAAAAAGTCTATAAGCTCAGCAGTTCCCTTATCAGTCTTAAAGATTGTCCTTAAAATCAGTGTATTTTCTATATAATTTTCATACATTACCTCGAAATTCTCAACGGGTGTTATACTAAAATAACCTCCCCTCTCCTCATCTAAGATTTTAGTGAAAATTGATGGAGAGTCAAATCTAGGTAAGGGCAACCAATCAACACTTCCCTCTTTTATCAACGCTGACGTTATTCCATTAGAGAGAAACTCGTAGTACTTAACCACACAAATCTTAACAAACTTGTGACTTAAAATATTATCTTGAGATAACTATAAATCACATTAATACGAATTATAACTATGTTTAATGTCTCTATTAATACTCAAACACCACCTGTTAGATTTACATTAACCTATAAAGATCTATTGGAAAAATATGGATACCTAGATCTTCCTATAGATTTAAATTTGCTTAGCGGTGATGATTATCATCTCGCAGTAGGTGGAGTAGCTAAAATGATGCTAGCCCTTATTAACTCTAAGGCTTTCAATAAGGTCAGATGGGTATCTTTAGGTCCAGGATACCCACCATCTATTAAAATGGAAAACACTGAAGTTCACTTCGTTGATTTAGATCCAAAGTCTTTAGCTAATTATACTAGATTTAAAGAGGGTTTATATAATGAAAGCCATGGATTAGGTAAATATGAAATAGTAGGAGAGGAATATATAGCATATGCAAATTACAATTGGCTCTCAGCCCAAAAATTACTGGAATTTTATAAAGATACTGATATCTACTTTATAAACGACTTTCAACAACTGCTTGTGGGAGGAATAATAGGCCCCTCAGCTCCAGCAGTCCTGTGGTACCATATACCATTCATTCCAGAAAATTTAAATAAGAAGATGAGGGAATTCCTAATTAAGTCTTTCGAAGGATTTGATTTGGTAATATTCAGCACTAAAAGGGATTTAGAAGGGTTAGTAAGAGTTGGGGCAAAAGTAAAAGTAAAGCAGATATATCCGTTTATAGATCCATCTTCATATAAGACCGTAGGTAAAGAAAAGATTCAGTATATCGAGGATAAATACGGTATAAAAAGTAATGACAAAGTAATTTTAGTAGTGGCTAGAATGGATCCAATGAAGAGCCAAGATCTTGCAATAATGGCAATAAAGAATTTAGACGCTAAATTGGTTTTAGCTGGTGATGGCAGTTTTACTAGTAAAACATTAGGTCATGATAAGGGAAGTATTTGGGTAAGTAAATTAAGGAAAATAGCTAAGGAATTAGGAGTAGAAGATAAGGTAGTTTTCACTGGCTATGTACCAGATGAAGAGCTGTTCGCCTTATATCAGAGGGCCAACGTTGTGCTATTACCTTCTAGGATAGAGGGATTCGGATTAGCTGTATGTGAGGGATGGCTTTATAGTAAACCTGCAGTTGTAAGTAGCGGTGCTGGAGTAAGTGAGTTAATAATCGAAGGAGGGAATGGATATGTATTTAAATCTGGTAATGTTAACGAGTTAGCAGAGAAACTAAAGTTAGCATTAAAAGATGAAAAGGTAGGAACTTTAGGCCTTGAAACATCTAAAAAATGTTCTGTCAATAACGCAATTAATGAGATAAAAGAGGCTTTTGAAATAGCTTCTGAGGAATATAAGAAGGTTTAAAGCATTGACTCCAATTTTTTCCACATATCATCTATATACTGTTCCAATATCTTAATGTCTTGTTCGCTCATTCTCTTAAATCTTCCTTGAATGCTTAGGAAGTCCCTAATTGGCCTTCTAGTCCTTTTATCAAGACAATGTAAACTCTCTGGACTTATCTCTAATTTACCATTATGATATTCGAAAAGTGGCCAATAACATGTTTGGACAGCTAATTTCGCTACTTCAGTTGTTTTAGAGGGATCAAATAACCAACCATAAGGATCTGGAGTTAACACGTGAATGTACTTAAAACCTTGAACCTGCTTAGCCTTTTTTAATTTATTTATATAGTCATGTGGATAACCTACGGATGCAGTGGCAACATAAGGAATATTGTGAGCTATCATTAATAATGGCAAGTTTTTCTTATTTTCCTTCTTTCCTTCAGGTGTTGTGGAAGTTATTGCACCAAATGGAGTTGAACCACTTCTCTGACCTCCACTATTCATATAAGCTTCATTATCAACACATAAGTAAAGTATATTCTCATTCCTTTCAGCAGCCCCACTTAACGAAGCAAAGCCTATATCTGCAGTTCCACCATCTCCTGCCCATACTACTACAGTAACGTCTTTACCTTTTTGCTTATACGCTCTAGCTAAGCCAGAAGCTGTAGCTGGACCTGCTGCGAAAGCTACATTCACTACTGGAAAGTTAAAAGCATTATATGGTGCATTACCTTGTATGACTGAAGAACAGCCCGCTACAACCACTAATACTACATCCTTACCTAATCCCATACCTAGCATACGCAATGCCATATTTTCTGGACATCCAGGACATGCTGAAGTCCCAGATAATAATGCGTTATGTCTATTCAATATCCCTCGGAGTCCTAAACTCAATTTTACCTACCTCCCTCGGATAGTACCAAATTACGTCTTCCTTAAAACCTTCAATAAATTTATTAAATAAATACAATAGATCACTCTTACTTACAGTAACTCCGCCTAATCCGCTTACAACCCCCTTAATTGAAGGAACTAAATCCCCTATCGTAGATCTTATCTCAACATATAACGGCCCTCCTCTACCAAAGCTTGTACTTCTATCCAATACTAAGACTGCTTTTTTATCTTTTAACCAATTCCTTATTTCACTTTCGCTCCAAGGTCTTAGATATCTAATTCTTAACATTCCTATTTTGATTCCTTTTTCCCTTAACGAGTCTATAGCCTCCATTGCATCTCCAGCCCACGCTCCCATTAAAACCACTGCATAATCCGCGTCATCTAACTTATACTTAACGTTTAAAGTTGAATAGTCACTTAATGGATTTATATCTCTGCTATACTCTTTCCCGATTTCCCTTATCACGTCTTCTGAGTTCTTTAACGCACTATCTATCGACTCCCTTAACTTCATGTATTCCTCAGGAGGGAATATATTCCCCATACCCACAGGATCCTCTGGGTCTATAACATAAGGTTGTCTCCTAGGCGGTAAAAATTTGTCAATTTGCTCTTGATTCGGTATTAATACATTAGTTTTAGTGTGTGATAGTATGAAACCATCCATACCTACCATCATTGGTAAGAATACTCTCTCGTCCTCTGAAATCCTAAATCCTTGAAGTGTTAAATCTAACGCCTCTTGAGGATTACTGGCGAAAGCCATTATCCATCCGCTATCTCTCTCACTGGTAAAATCTGTATGTTCGTTCCAAATATTCCAGGGAGCTCCTACAGCTCTTGTCCCCACTACCATTACTATGGGCATTCTACTTCCAGCAACCCACCATATCATTTCGTGCATATAGAGTAATCCTTGAGAAGCCGTAGCAGTAAAAGATCTTATCCCAGCCAACGCTGCACCGAAAGTAGCCGCCATTGCTGAGTGTTCGCTCTCTACTCTCACTATTTCTGTATTAATTTCCCCTTTAGCTCTCATTTCAGCTAAAACTTCAATTATTGTAGTTTGCGGCGTTATTGGATATATTCCAGTCAAACCTACTCTAGCTAATTTCACTGCCAATGCCACAGCCTCATTTCCTGAAATTATCTTCCTCATCATGTTTCACTCACCATATCAATAGCCTTTACTGGACATACGTTCGCACATACGCCACAACCTTTACAATATTCATAATCAATTCTCACTTTCCCGTTAATGGGGATTATAGTGGATTCCGGACAGAACATAAAACACGCCTTACAGCCTATGCATTTATTGTAATTAACCACTGGTTTTACTATTCTCCAAGCTCCAGTTTTACCACCTGCACCCTTATTAGGTCTACTTACTGGAAAGTATTGATAGCTAAGCGATGACATAACTCTCACTTACCTGCTCATAAGCTATTCTAACAGCCTTAACGTTGAGTTCAGCTACCTTACCCTCGAACTCGTCCTCTATCGCCCTCTCTAAGGACTCTATACTAGGAATTTTGGTGATCTTTACTAATGCCCCTAACATAATTACATTAACCATAGGCCATCCTGATTTAACTAAACCTACATCTAACGCAATTTTAGTAGCATTTACGTGAAAAGTCTTCCAATTTAAACTAGGATTAGTAGGAGAATTTACTAGAACTATGGAACTATCCTTTAATCCTCTAAATATATTTTTTGAGAGCTTAAGTAATGAACTATCGAAGACAACTAAGTAATCTGGTTCCTCTACTGGTGAGGTTACTCTAATAGGAGTATCAGATATTCTACAATAAGCCTCTATTTCTGCACCTCTTCTCTCCGCACCGTAAATGGGGAAAGAAGAAGCGTATAAGTTCTCATAACCTGCGGCTTCAGCTAATAAGTGTGCAGCAGTGACAACACCTTGACCACCTCTACCGTGGAGTCTTATTTCGAGCAATAAATGACCACCTATGTTAAGTTATATACTCTTCATTACTTAAAAATCTAACTATGAAAAATGTTTAAACCTTAGGGAGACCATAATATATAACTTTTTCATAGAATTCTCTTCTGTTCATCGTTTCCGATACAATGTTTAAAATTTCTGAACCAAAAATTATCTGAGGAATAAATAATGCTATTAATGATAAGATTATGGATATCGTATTTATTACAATTCTTGTTTTCAAACCTTTTCTATTAATTATGGTACTAATGTTTTCTATAGCTAAAATTACTATTAAAAATAGAAGGTAAATGTAGGAGTGAGTAATGTAATACACCAATGGTAACGACATTGTAAATATGGCACCTAAGAAAGAAATAGGCGTGTCAGAGTTATACCACGATGGTCTGGATTTTAACATATATATCATTATGCTAGAGATTACTCCCAAGGTCAGTAAAATTACCGCAGGATAATAAAATGCTTGGTTTATAATGCTTAGAAAGTAAAACAACACGGATAAAGAGGAGAATAAGACTTCTCTACTTAACCATGAAGTCTTTAGATTATATATTACCCTATAAAACCTGTTGAATTTCTTAGCGTGATTTATCGATAATAATAACGTTATTAAAGGAATTAGAGCACCAATCAAACTCCAAAAGGGCAATTTGAAAATTGAGTATCCTAAGGCAAACTCACTACCAATTGTAAACGCTAACAAACCTAAGTAGTTCTCCTCCTTTTTCCTATGTAATACATTAGCTTTAATCTCTACTTTGTCCTCAGGTTTTTTGATGACAATTCTCGGCTTAGTTATATTTTCTGGAGGCAAATATTCTACGTTTGCTTCCCCCTTCTCTATCCATCCAAACGACAACGCCCCAGTGGGACATGCCTCTACGCAATATGGGATACCCTTTTCCCCTATTAGCCTATCATAACATAAGTGACATTTAGTCATTATCCCATTATTGTTAAACTTTAACGCCTCATAGGGACAAGCCCATGTACAAAATCCGCAACCTATGCAAGAATCTTCCTTTATTCTCACTATTCCCATCTCGTTTTTTTCAATTGCATTGGCTGGACATACTTCCATACAGGTTGGGTTATCACAATGATTACAAGCTATTGATAGAGCTGTTTTATTTTCACCATATTGCATGACAATTAAACTTCTCCAATTCAAATTTCCATAAGCTTTATTACATGCGTCCACACAAGCGTTACAGATTATACACTTGTTATGATCAAATATAAATCCCAATTTCCTTTCCATATATGTACATATTTGTTCTTAGGTTAATAACATTAGCTTTATATCGATATAAACTAACCTAAAGTTATGGAAACTCCTTTTTATAAATATGCTTTAATGAGAAATTTCATTAGAGAGATATTAGAGCAGGAGGCGATAGAGAAATTCATTAAGGAAAAGTTTAATGAGAATGTGGAAATGAGGAATAGATTTTGTAATGAAGATGTGGAGAATATTAAGGAGCTTATTGAAGAGGTTATAGAATATATAACTATGGGTAAGGGAAGAGGAAGAGAAGAGGAAGTATTAAGGGCTATTATTAATTCTTGCAATTCTACTTAAATAAATTTAGCACGTATTCTGGAGTAATCGGAATTTCTACGTATTCAATAGGCTTCTTTAATATATCTTCTAAAGCATTTATTATTGCAGCTGGTGGTACTGTAGCTCCTCCTTCAGCTACACCCTTAGTACCTAGTGGAGTAAATGGGGAGGGACTTATCATATGTAAGATATTGAAATTAGGAATCTCTTCTGCAGAAGGAATCCAATAGTCCCCTAAGGATATTTGCTTCGGAATACCGTTCTCGTCATATTCTACTTTTTCATACAGAGATGCACCGATTCCCATTGCTGTGCCTCCCATTAACTGTCCATCTACTATCATTGGATTTATCATATTCCCACAATCACTTAATACTAAATATTTCAAAATTTTTATGAATCCTGTTTCTTTATCTACTCTAATTACTACTCCGTGTAAATTAACTCCATATGTTGTCGAGAAATTTACTCTTCTCTTCTCATCAGCTACATTAACATTATAGGAATTTATTGTAACTGATGAGTCTAATCCTATCTCATCTCCTATTAGATATGACCTATTATAAATCATATTAGCGGCTTCCTTCACGGTGAAGGCTTTACCCTTAATCTTCACTAATCCGTTTTCTATTTCAACTTCTTCCTTCTCTACGTTATACATCTTAGCTAAGTATTCCCTCATCTTCTCCTTAAGTTTTAAGGCAGCAGTGTAAACTGCAGATATCGCTACCACGGAAAACCTACTGCCGTAAAATCCAGTACCTGGGGGTCCTGCAGTATCTCCTAAAATAACCTTTACGTCCTCCATTGAGATTCCTAAAACGTCAGCTACAACTTGTGAAATGCTAGTCTCATGACCAGTACCCATACTATTAGTTGATAAGAATACTGTTACATCTCCTCCGCTGTCCATTCTCATGTATACTCCCTCATAATAAGGCGTTCTGGGCTTATTCACAACTAAGGTTTGGAAGGCTAATGAAGAGCCTGGCTCTAAAGCAAAAGCTATCCCAACACCGGTATACTCATCTCTTGTAATATCTCTCTCTAGTTCGACAACTAATCTCCTTAAAGCCTCCTTGAAATTCCCACTATCATATACTGCTCCAGTTATACTTTCATAAGGTAATTTGTCTATTAAATTTCTATTTCTAAGATCTATTTCACTTATTCCTATCTTTTTTGAGACAGATTTAACTAAATTTTCTAGTACTAGTACTGCAGGAGGAATCCCTAATCCCCTATATGGACCGGTTGGGGGTTTATTCGTAACTACGCCACTTACTTTAAACCTCAAGTACTTCATTTTATAAGGACCTACAAGATGATAGATTTGCCTAAGAATTGGTAGTGGTTGATACGTGTGCAGATATGCACCGAAATCTTCAACAAGCTCTACATCCATCCCCAATAGGTTATCCCCTTTATAAAGAATCTTAGCCTTATAATGCCTATCTGGACCGTGAACGGCTGATATCATGTGTTCATATCTAGTTTCTATATACTTGACGGGTTTCCCAGTTATAATTGAGGCTAACGCAGCCATTGCTATAGGTTTAAGGAAAATCTTTCCCCCAAATCCCCCTCCAGAATCCGGTACTATTATACGTATTTTAGGCCTAGGAATATTGAAAATTATACTTAATGCTGTTTTAAATACTTGAGGGATTTGAGTATTAGCATATACTGTTAGACTTCCAGTAATCTTATCGAAATCCGCTATAACACCATTAGTCTCTATAGGAGATGGAAGTATCCTATTATATCTGAAAACTTTTTCCACTGAATCGAAATCTTTAGGTTCCTCGCCATATACAAATAGATCAGTGTAAACTAAGTTAGAATCTAAGTCCTCATGCAATTTGGGCGAATTAGGTTCCATGGCCTTAAATGGGTCTATTAATGGGTTCTTAGGATCGTAATCGACTTCGACTAACTCTAACGCGTCGTAAACCTCATATCTATCCCTTCCTACTATTAAGGCTATTGGCTCGCCGAAATATTTCGCTTCGTTTTTAGCTAAAATGTACTCCTTAGGATATTTGGGAGCGAAAAAATTTGGAAGAGGATTGAAATCTTTAGTATCATCAAACGTTATTACGGTAAATCCTCTTTCCTCAGCCTTACGGGGATTAATATTGAATCTAGCCCAAGCATAATTGGACCTCAGAACAGCCATATATAACATGTTGGGAAAATATAAATCGTCTATAAATCGTCCCTTACCAGATAGTAATCTTAGATCTTCAACTCTTTTCACTGAATTCCCAATATACAAGAAGTCACACCTTATATCCTATGAATTTATTATAAAGATATCTAGCGGCACTTATTCTCTGAATATCATTAGTACCCTCGTAAGTTTTCATTATTTGAAGATCTCTTAACATTCTTTCTAAACCAGTAGAGGTAGTAACCCCATAACCTCCGTAAACGCTAATTGCCCTCAATACTATCCTCTCAGCTGCCTCGGTAGAGATGAACTTAGCTAAAGACGCAGCTATTACGTATTCGTTTTCCTTATTGTTCTTAAATAAGGTTCCAGCCCAATAAGTTATCAACCTGGCTACTTCTAAATCTGCTAATGACTCTGAAACCTTTGTTTGTACCAGCTGGAAATCAGCTAATTTTCTCTCAAACGCAGTTCTTTGCAAACTGTAATTAACCATTTTTTCTAATGCTGCTTGCCCAACCCCTAAAGCTTGAGAAGCTACTATTGTTCTGGCGAAGTCAAATGCACTTACCGCGTATTTGAAACCATTACCCTCTTGTCCTACTATATTTTCCTCGGGGACTTTAACGTCTTCCAGCAATATTTCTGCAGTGTGAGACGCTTTCAGCCCAGTAGTGTCTATTCTACTAATTGGCTTTACGGAATCTTTTTCTACAATAAACATGGAAATACCTTTCCATCTAGCGTTAGGATCTGGTGGTGATGTTCTTGCAGTTATAATGTAGTAGTCTGCAATGTCACCATTAGTTATGAAAATTTTCCTCCCGTTTATTACATATCCTCCATTGCTTAATTTCTTTGCAGTAGTTTTTATTCCAGCCACATCTGAGCCCGCAGAAGGTTCAGTATTTGCAAAAGCAGCTATTTTATCCCCCTTTGCCACTGGAATGACATATTTTTTCTTTAAATCTTCATTACCGAACCTAGATAATGTATATATGAACATCCAATTTATTAACAAGAAAGTACTAAATGAGGGCCAAATTCTACTTATCTCTTCTGAGGTTACTAGTAAAGAAATGTAATCAGCTCCTTGTCCCCCCAATTCTGGATCTACGAAAAGACCATAAAGACCTATTTCCTTTGCTTTTTCCTTAACTTCTTTCGGTATATCTAATTCCTTCTCACCTTTTTCTAAGTATTTTGCCAATATATTTTCAGAAAAATCTCTCACTGCACTTCTTAATAATTCATGATCTTGAGAAATATCTACCTTGAAGTCCTCAAGCGATTTAAAAGGGAATACCATAATGAGATATTGTAGTCGTAATTATTATTGTTTTCCTAACTTCTTCAGCATGGCTTTACAGAAGGAAACTGCGTCTGCTACTACCAGATAATCAGCGTTTTCTAGTATGGGTGCGTTCTTATCAGTATTTACTGCAACTATAACTTTAGAATCCCTGATACCTGCAATATGTTGAGGCTGTCCAGATATACCTAAGGCTATATATAATTTAGGTCTAATCCTCAATCCAGATAATCCAATTTGCCTATCTTCTGGAACCCATCCTAGTTCTGCAGCTACCGGTCTGCTCCCTCCTACAACTCCACCTAAAGCTTCCGCTAACTGTTCAGCGTACTTAACGTTTTCTTTAGAACCTATACCCCTCCCTACACCTACTACTATTTGGGCTGTAGCTAAATTGGCACCAGAAGCCGTGGATTTCTTACTTACCACCTTTATTCTTCCCTCCTTTAACTGAACCTTCTCCACACTCGGTTCTAATTCTTTAGGCTGTAGCTGGGTACCGACAACTGTCACAACTAATGGTAACTCTGCTTCTATTGTAGCCAATCCCATTCCGCTGTATGCAACCCTATTAGCAATAGCCTTATTTCCATCTAATTTTAAAGAGACTATATCGGGGACTATAGGTAACTTAAGCCTTCCCGCTACTCTTGCTGCAATTGCCCTATCTTTCCTTACGCTTCCCGTGATTACCAAATCAGGAGAAAGTGATGTTATTAGGTCTACAATACCGTCTTCATCAATTTTATCTATTAAATATAATTTATTTGCAAACTTAACATCTGGTATTGCAGATATGCCTATTATTTCTCCTCCAATGCTTTGCCCTATAGCGGCAGCCATTCTTAAATAGGCCGGATTCTCAGAAAATATTACAATCTTCATCTTAAAGCACCCCATCAGCTTTTAAATATTCAAGTAATTTATCAACTGCCTTATCTATATCACTTTCCTCTATAACTATTTTCTTCCTATTTACTATCAAAGGCTTAATATCCCTAATAATTACTTTAGGTTGTGCCTCAAATTTAACCTCCTTAATTGGCTTCTTTGCGGATTCCATTATTTGTTTCACACTCGGAATTCTCGGAGTATTTATCTCACCGCCTACACTAATGACTGCAGGAAGTGTAGTTTCTACAGTTTCTATATAACTAACCATCCCCCTATCCGCTATTATTTTATTACCTTCTATCTTGAGAGATCTGACATTTGAAACGTAAGGTAACCCCAACAACTCAGCTACATATGCTGGTAAAGCCGAAGTACCGCTATCAGTACTCATTTCAGAGAAGAGTAATATATCAGGATTTAACGGTTTTATGTTTTCGACTATAGCCATAGCGGTAACATAGACATCAGGATTTTTAACCAACACTGAAATAACCTCATCCACACCCATAGCTAATGCTTCCCTAATGCTCTTTCTGTCATTATTACCTACGGTAATTCCCACAACCTTACCACCGAACTTCTCTTTCAATCTAACCGCTTCCTCAATAGCGTTCTTATCGTAAGTACTGACCTTTAAGGGAGCATCAGTGACTAGCTTATCACCCACAATCTTAATCATCTGATCATCTGGAACTATTTTAAAACCTACTACAATGTTCATATTTTAATTAATGAATTGACTATTTATAAAATTAGCTTCTTCATATCTAGAATAGTTAAAATTGTCAATAAATCCTAAAAAAAGAGTCAAATTTATTAATGTAAAAAATCAAATAGTTAATAGTGAATAATTTGTGCTTATCATTCCATTATTAATAACAATCTCAATGCTTATTGTAATGCTTTACGTTATTTATGAGATAGAGAAATGGAAATCTGTTAGAAGAGTTCTAGTAGCCTTATATTTAACAGGAATGATGACAGTAATGAATTTAGGAGGTTATATCTACCTACTTTTAAAAGACCCCTTCTATTTTCTAATTTTGAATGCTGCATATATGATTTTCGGATTATATCCTTTACTATATATTAAGGATATTAGAAATAAGCAGATAGTATATATAATTTTCTCTGTAACAATGGTAATATCTGAAATAATAATGGGTTCATTAATTTACATTTTAGAAACTTTAAGAGCCGCTACTATTAACGCCTCCGTGGAGAACCTATATTTTGTAAGTGTAATGTTAATAGAGATGTCCTTTACCTTAATTCTCTCCTTCAAAAACATGAATAGAGTTCTGAGAAATTATCTAATAGGGTTATTGCTACTAATGCCTTGGTTTCCTCAAATATTTCCCTCAGTTATAATACCCATATGGGCTTCTGCAATAATAATGATAGGAGCTACAATATTAATTTACGATACATTATATAATCAAAGACTTAAGGCACATCAAGATACTTACACTACGCTAGAGTTAATATCAATATTCACTTTAATGATGATAGGTGAGTTTTATTTCTTCTTAACTAATTCGCTCTTACTTTTTGACATTTCCATGATAATAGGAATGGTCTGGTTTATATATAGGGCATTAGCAGGACCAAATCCAAGAAAGGGAAATTATTTAAGAAATTCATTCGTAGCATTTTCAATAATCTTTATGACATTTATAATGGAATTCTTTATGGGAGCTGTATTAGATTTTATTGAGGGTATATTTTCGCCTGGATTATCAGGATTTGTATCTAGCTTATCGTTAAATTGGTTACCTTTAACAAACCCCTTTAATATAATATGGGACTTCATAGATATTTTAGGCTCAGTCCTAGGCTCAACTTGGTTTTTAGTAATGATGGGAATAGAAATGGGATTTTTGGCATTTAAGAAAATGCTTGAAATAAGAATAAAAGAAGTAAAAGTGAGAATGTTATTGATGATACTTGCGTATGCCATATATTCCGTTTACATTCCTTCTTTCTCTCCCATTTCTAAACAATTACCTTTTATTCCGTATATGTGGTCTATGGGAATAGGAACGTTAGGACCAGTGAGTAATTCAGTAATTTTAGGAATAATTGGAACTTATGTCATTTACGCAATTTTATCATTTCTCTTTGGTTCTAGAAATCTATGTGCAGTAACTTGTACTGCACCAATGATGTATCAAGGTACATTCTATGACTCTTTAAAGGTTTATAATAGAACTAGTAAGATAGGCAGAAAGACTGTAACCTCAAAAACTCCTAACTGGATGAGAATAACAGCCTTAAGTGTGTCATTACTAGCACTTATCTCCGCTATATTATCGTATCTCAATTCCCAGAATATAATACGTTTCACAATATTAGGAACCGATATTACTGTTCTTATTTACTTCATTTGGTTTGACGTCTTATGGTATCTTCTATTTATTTCAATACCGTTTTTAGGAACATTTGCTTGTGTAACAACTGGATATTGTTATTGGGGAGTGTTTAATCAAGCTATAAGTAGAATAGGATTATTTAGGTTAAAGGTTAAAGATCCTAAATTATGTATTAGTTGTAAAACTGTTGACTGTGCATACGCTTGCCCAGTTGGCATAACTGACATGAGAGGATGGTTCATAAATAAAGGAGAATTTAAGTCCTTCAAATGTGTAGGGATAGGGGAGTGTGTTGATGCTTGCCCCTATGATAATATTTACTTTTATGATGTAAGAAATTGGATAAAAGACAAATTAAAACATTAATAGAATTATCATCCATACTTAACTTTTTTACAACCTATCAAAAGATAACTTTTTATTATATTAAGTATATATAAGATATAGCATGACCGAGACCAGATCTTATGATACTATTATTATAGGTGCTGGAATAGCTGGATTAAGTGCAGCATTGTACGCGGCAAGACAAAAATTATCTACATTAGTTTTATCAAAAGACCTTGGAGGACAATTAACACTAACTGATTTAATAGAAAATTACCCTGGAATAGAAGCTACTGGTGGTTTGAATCTAGCACAGAAAATAGAAAAACAAGCTAAGAAATTTGGAGCTGAATTTATTTATGGAGAGGAAGTAAGAGAAATTAGACAAAATGGGGAGGATTTTATAATAAAAGGGATAAAAGGGGAATATAGTGGTAAAACTGTAATTCTAGCTTTTGGGAAAACTCCGAGAGAACTTAACGTACCTGGAGAACATGAGTTTAAAGGCAAAGGTGTTTCGTATTGTGCGATATGTGATGCAGCTTTCTTTAAAGGGAAACCTGCTGCTGTTGTAGGCGAGGGAGAGCCAGGAATCGAAGCAATTGAATTATTATCAAATTATGCTAATCCAGCATATTATATCACATCATCTTCTCAAATAGTAGGAGAAGAGGAAATAGTAAAGAGAGTCATTAGTAAACCTAATGTTAAAATATTCAATTCATCTAGGGTCATAGAAATAAGAGGAAATAGTAAGGTTGAGGAAATAGTTATAAAACAAGGGAATGAAATAAAATCGATTAAGGTTGATGGAGTAATAATAGAAATGGGATATGTATTAAAAACTGAGTTTCTTAAGGGATTTGTAGAACTTAACGATAAGGGTGAGGTAATAGTGGATGAATTGGGAAGAACGAGTAGAGAAGGAGTATTTGCAGCTGGTGATATAACGCAAATTCCCTATAAGCAAGCAGTCATTGCTGCAGCAGAGGGTGTAAAGGCTGCCTTATCTGCATATAACTACTTAAGAAATAAGAAAGGGCTACCACCAGTTAATGTTGATTGGAAGGCAGAGAAGAAGAAAATTAGTTTTAGATTATGATCATAAAAATTATTAACAAGTAGAAAGTATTTTTTAACTAATGGGATATCCATATTATCCTCCACCAAACCCTTACGGCCAACCATATGGAGCTCAAAATCCAATGATGGCTATGATGGCATGTAATCAACCAGTAGGTCTAGGAGGGCAGCAGCAAATAATACCAGTAAATTATCCGATAAATCTACAATATGTTGTACAGCAAATACAAATGTTCCTAATAGGCCAAGGTTTTCAAGTCTTTCCCATAGTTTCCCAAAACATGGCAGTAATTCAAGCACAGCATACTAGTTTACTGGGCACGTTAACGGATCAAAATAAGGCTTATACTATAAGGATTTGTCAAGGACCAGGATTTGTAATGGTCGAAACGGGAATTGCTAATTTACTCCAAGATTTACTTGTCGCAGCTGGAACTTTTCTTATCACTGATGAACTTTTACATAGTAAATTAGCCGAATTAGCCGGTGGTGCAATAGATATTTACGGCATATATAAGGAATACGCACAAGAGCAACAATTAATGAATATGATAATGATGATAATATCCAGTGCACCTCCAGCATACCAACAACCTTATGGACAGCTACCTTACGGACAACCTTATCCCCCTTATGGTCAGCCTTATCAACAGTCATATCCAACGCAGCAACCTAGTACTCAGGTAATGAGACAACCTATTACACAAAATACACAGCAACAAAAGCAAATTAATAAAATAAGGTGTTGGAATTGTGGATATGAAAATGACGAAGATGCTAGGTTCTGTATAAATTGTGGTGCATCATTGTTACCAATAAAGTGTCCTAAGTGTAATCATATTAATCCACCTGGATCTAAATACTGTGGAAATTGTGGATATAATCTACAACAATTGACTCAACAGAAACAATAGTGGAATTGTTTTATATTCCATATTATAATATATACTTAATGATAACATATTATGTCCCTTTAGTCGTGGATCAAAATTATAATGAATTACTTTTTAACAAGCAGGTTGCAATAGGATTACTTAATATAGATTTAGATAAGAAAGAAAGAATCACTAAGGCTTCAATAGTTGGATGGCCTATTCTCTTAAAGAAATTAGACCAAGAGCATTTCCTAGTATTAGATGAAACGATGAACGTAGTATCTAAGATAACTAAGGGTATTTATCCTTCATATAAAGACATTTCAAAAGAAATCTCAAGTATTAATGAGGTAGACGATCTCTTATCGAAATTAAACAAATTGGAATTAGAACAAAAGAGCATAGCTGAAATTTCCTTAGCAGGTCTTTTAAATCTAGATATAAATCAATTAATTAAGGTAATAAAAAATAAACAATTTCAATTAACAGTACTGAATAGTAAGATTAGTGATCACGATATAAGGCTGATAACTGAAACTTTAACTTCATTAAAAACAGAAGCTTATAACGTGCTAACCTCATTAGAACTACTCATGAAAACTGTAGACGATAAAAGGCTAGAGTTAAAGCAGAAATTACTAAATAAAATAGATGAAGTTAACAAAAAGTATAATGATTTAATAAATAAAAAATCCGCTGAAATTGAAGCGGAACTTCAAACAATTTTACCAGAGATTTCTGAAGAGGTTAAAAAGAAATTAGATCAGGTTGTTCTACAACTTGTAGATTTAATATCAAAATATACAATTAATAATTTAAAATATGAAAGTGGAATTGCAGATAAGATTGAAGTAGATAACGTAAGAAAGGAACTTGAGAACACTTTTACTGACATATTAAATATAAAGGATGAGATTAATAAAAAATATTCTCCTAAATTAAAGGAATATAAGTCAAGTTTAGATAATTTAAGGAGTGAGAAGAATTCGGAAATAGATAAGATTAATAAGAAAATTAAGGAGTTAGAAGATACTGTAAATAATTTTAGAAATAAAGTAAATAAGGCTAAAAATAATATAGAAAGCTTCATAACATATGTGGAATCATTTTACCAAAAACTAGACTTTCCAGAGGATATTGTAATAATAATTCCATTTCTAATAGTTATAACCAATAAAAATAGAAAAATAGTTATAATTCCCCAAATATATAAAGGGAAAGTTCAAGGAGTGTTCAGTAAATTCTTTAAAAAATCTGACCTATCAATACCTTTTATGAACTCTCTCCAAATATTTGCTGAATATCTAAAGTTAATGGAGTTCCAAGATAATATCAAAATTTATGCAAGAGAAATCAATGAAGCATTAAAAGAAATTGAAAATGATGGATGGAAGAGCAAGGAAAGTATAGATGAAATATATGAATCGTAAATATTAGTCATCGTCTTAATACTAGAAAATAATAAAATATTGCAAGCAAGATAATATATATTGCCAAATCGATATAAAATGGGAATGGGAGAAGATAAACAAATATTAACACGAATGGTATAATAAACCAAATACCCCTATATCTAGAAACCTTAGGTTTGTAATTAGGATAAGGAGTAATAGTGGCATATAAAGACATTAAAGCTAAATATATTATCATAACGTAGGGATCGTAAAAATCATTTAAATAACCCTCTAAACCGTTTTGAGTCCTCTTTATCTCTCCTACTTCAACATTTCCAGATGTAAATATTTTTAAACTATCCTGATATCCCCTTATAAATGCTACCAATTGTGGCCTACTTATGTAAAAGGTGTATGTTCCATATGTTAAATTTAATCTATTAATCTCGCCCACTTTAGAATTATATTGCAATATCTCGTACTTTGAAAAACCTTTTCTCCTTATTATGACATTATAACTTCCTTCAACTTTTATTGTACTTCTCTCTTTAACTACTTTACATAGGAGTAGATTTTGAGAATATATTGAACCGTTAGAATACTGAAATATCATTACTATACTCTTAATACTTTAGAAAAATATTTTCTTCCTCTTTCTGGCAACTTTAAGAGCAGCCTTCCTAGACAATATATCTCTTCTCCCCCTCATATATAAGTAAGAGTTGTATATCTTAGAAATTCCAACATGATATAGACGGGTCCTATATCCCATATGCTCCTTATTCCTCTTACGGCTTTATAAGAATAGATTAAATAATTAAATAATTTGGATTTTTATTTATTAATACAGTATTTCACTATATATGGTATTAAGGGCTGTAAGGTTTATCTATACTATGATTGAACAACTTAATTATGATTAGTAAGGATGATGTATTTAGCTTTATCTTAAATGAGTATAAAGTTACGGGTAAACCAGTCTCATTAACTAAAATTAAGAGAAAATTTAAGGATAAAACTATAGAAGAAGTTTTAAGGGAATTGGAAAAGGATGAGAAAGTAAGGAAATATGAGATAAGTGGAAGAGTGATCTATGAGCCGTTATTTAAACAAGATTCGATTATGGAAGAATTAAAAATATTAAGAGATGAGATACATAAAATTTATGATTTGTTGCAAAAAATTGTAGACTTAAGAAATGTTTCATATAGAGAATTTGATGAAACGTATGAAAGAATAAAAGATTCTTTAGGATACGCTCCCTTAGAGAGAATAAGAATAGAACTCGGACTTACTAAAGAGGAATTTTATTCTAAGTTTAGAAAATATATAGAAGAAAATTACGATCTAATAGCGGGAGGAGAAGAAGGATTCATTAGAAAGGGTTCAATTTACGGAATCATAAAGAGGAGGAGATAAAAAATGGTATGTGAAATACCCAGAGTTACAGTAACCACATGGTCCTCTAAAGGTGTAATATTAGTCGGACCAACTTATAGGAAATATCTAGAAAAAGCGTTAAATGCTATTAAAAATAAGGAAGTGGCCTCAGTTGTAGGTCAGCCTGGAATGGGAAAGACTACGTTACTCAAGAAAATAGAAGAATTAACGAAAGAAAATAATTTGACAATGTATTTAGACTTAGCTAACAAAGAACAAATACATGAAGAGTTCTGGACTAAAGTTATTTCTTTTAATTTAAAGGATAAGGCATTACATGAACTTTATAAAATTAAAGGGAGGATTGGCTACTCCTTCTTGAAAAAATTATTTGGAGTAAAATTTGAGGATTGGCTACTTAGGGTTTGTAATAAATACGATAATCCTTACCTAAGAATTTATTGCATGAATTATGAAAAGGATTTTGATGGCATGATAAATGCACTAAAGGATATAAAGATGCTAGGAAATCCTATACTTCTAGTTGATGAGGTTAGGGATAAGCACATGAGTTTAATACATAGACTCATAAATGCGGGATTAGAAATTCCAATCGTTATTGCAATGCCTACTGAGGCTTATAGTAAGATAGGAGATTTAGCAATAAGGAGAAGGATAGAGGAGAGTAGAATACCATTAGATGATGCCCTTACCCCAGAGGATATAAAGGAGATTGTAGAGGCTTATTGTAAAGAAATATCAGAAGATCTACTACCAATTATATTAACGCTTTGGAATAGCAAGGAATTAACTACTGTTAGCTCAATATTACAATTTATAAGAAATGAAATGGATAAAATTGAGAAGATTTGCGAAAAAAGGGAGTTAGAATGTATAAGGGGAGAACTAAGAAAGTATATTAGCCTAAAGAATCCAGAAGTTGATTCTAAAGAATTTGAAAAAAGAGTAAGAGACTTGCTAGTAAACATAAGCAAAGAGTACGGAATAACATATGTTCATCCTAGGGGTAAGAGAATAGAGGTCAACGGTAAGAGTATAGTAGCAGATATATTCTTTATTGCAGAAGGTCACGCTTTCCTAGGTAATGTAGTCTTTTCAAATGACGGAATTATACATAATGATGAGGAAATAAGATTATTAAGTAGCATAAATGAGATAGAACATGAAAAGAAGATTTATAAGGTTAAGGCTAGATTCTTAATTTCTAATATTGACGTTCATTTAGATTCAATAATTACTCTTAATATTCCCACTTTAGAAGTTGTGAAGATACTAAATGGAGACGTATTCCTTCTTGAAGAAAGGATAAAATTGTTATTTGATCAATTTCTTTCAATCTCAACTAAGAAAGAGGAAAATAAGGCTATTGTATAATATTATATTAATAATATTTTTTCTTATGCTAGTAAAACTGTTAATTAATACATATTAGATTTTCTAAAAATTAAAATTAAAATTTATAGACGAGAATAGGTGTTAAATTTATGTACAACTATTTTCGTAAGATTTCTTATTCATTTAACTATATTATTTATTGTATTTTTTAGCTATTTATGTATAACTATTATCGATATGTCATATTTTATTTATTAAAGTACTATTTAATTAAATTTAGTATTTATTAAACATATATCTATTAAGAAAAAGATTTATAAATAACTTCCATATTTATGTTATTTTGATGTATATGAAAGGAAGTCTTTCTGTATTCAGTATAATATTTCTAATTATAGGTTTAGTAATAGGAGTAAGCATAGGCTATATTATACATTCTGAAAAACCAGAAAATACTATAATGGGTGTAATCTCGTATTCAAAAACCATTTTGATGCCCTCACCACTTACTGGAGTTAAAGAGAATGTAACAATTACTACATTTAAAAACTCTACTAATACATGGTATCAATACATATATTATAGTTACGGAAATTGTTATCTCCCAATGTGGACTACAGTAAATTATTACCCATTTAATTTACCTAATATATCTTCGAACACACCTAATTGGACGGTATATGCGTTTACACAAAACCACGAGTCAGTAATTAATATATCCTTTCCAGCCGTAAGTTGGTCATTTCCGCAAATTAATGCATTACCACTAAACGCACCATTTCCAGCCTATCAAATTTTAGGTAACAGAACAGCTCCAGTTATATTAACTCAATTGGTAGGTGATGCTGTAGGAGTATCATATTATGATGGAATAGTTTATGTTCCATCAGACTCTAATGTACTTTATGCAATAAACGCTTATACGGGAAAAATAGTTTGGGAGGCTACTACAGCAAATTCTGTAATGAGTAATCCAATAATTGTTAAAACGAGTAAAGGCCCTATAGTATATGTATCAGTAGGAGATGCAGGATTTTCAGCATCACACGGAATTTTTGCAGTAATAACACATAATTTAAAGAATGTAATAAGGGGATATAGCTATGGGGCAATATATGCTTTTAATGCTACAGATGGTCAACTTTTATGGGTACATTTTGACGAAGGCAATGATATGCCAACACCAGCATATATAAACGGACTTTTAATATACGGAGATGGTTCTGGACATATAGTAGCATTAAATGCCACAACTGGTAAGGTAGTGTGGAAGGATTATGTAGGAATTTCAGCATTTGATTCAATGAGTTCTACTAATTATTATAAATTCTCAAATGGTACAACAATAGCAATAATAGGCTTCACTATGGCAGAACCACCATATGGTGAATTAGTAGCTGTAAACGTAAATAATGGACAGATTGTATGGAAATTTATATTACCTAAGGGATATACGCCATTTAATACTGGAATGGGTGATGTTTCTCCTGCAGTTGATGAGAGAAATGGAATAGTTGTTCAAAGCACAATAGTGAATTTCAATCCTACTAATAGAACTATAGGCTTTGCAGTATTTGCATTAAATGCTACTAATGGGCAATTGTTATGGATAGAACAGTTGGGTAGAGGATATGTTCCTCCAGCTTTTAAAGGTGGAGTTCCAACAATTTACAATGGCATAGTTTATGTAGGATCACCAGTGACTAATACGATTTATGCAATAAATGAGAGTAACGGAAAAATTCTATGGAAATCAGTGATACCTAATGTTCAAGGTCCACCTAATGGGGCTGGCGGAGGTAGAGCAAATCCAGTGTATATAAAGGGATATATAATTGAACCAGCTGGAGCATATGTTGACGTATATAATGCATCTAATGGGGCATTAGTTAAAAGCTACTATATAGGAGGTAGATTCGGAATAGTTAACGCAGTAATTGTAGGTAATACAGTATTCTTAGATAACAGTTATAGTTGGACCTTTGCTATTCCCCTTAATGATTTAATATAATAAAATTCTCTATTAAAATTCTTTTTATTTCAGAAATATTTATTAGCTATGTTCTTATATATAACTTTTGGTGTACTGTGTTTGTTTTCAAACGATCCATCGACTCTTACTAGAAAGGAAAAATTCGATAAAGAGGAAACTATCAGAGCAATAAGAAATGCCATAGCAGCAGAAATTGACGCGATAAACTTTTATTTACAACAAAATAAATTAATGGAAGATGAGAAGTTAAAGAAAGTTCACGAAGATATTGCAAGAGAAGAAATGACACATTTCGGTGAATTTCTAAGACTTTTATATCAAGTTTCACCAGAAGACAGTGTGGTCAACAATTTTGTTAATTCAGTATAAATTATATAAGGTGTAAATTTAATTTCAATTCAACACAAGATTTATCAGTTAATAAAATATAGTGCTGTAATTTTAACCATGTCCAAAAATTTTATTGTAAATCAGAGAGTTTAAATGATATAACTTTAAGGAAATTTTAACCAAATTTCAAATGAACGAAATTGTTGTCCACACTCCCAGAAGATTTCGAGTATTTAAAAAAAGGATGGGAGGAGGCCTCAAAGCTCATAGGTGACGAGAAAGCATTTATCTTTAATAGTGATGGCTCAAAAACTGAAACAAGTAATAAGGATCCAATAATAACCTGGATAATTGAAGGTATTAATGTAAACAGGATAATTAGAAACATTGGTAATATAACAAAGTGGGACTCTACCACAATACCTTATTCTGAAATAAAAACTAATTCTGATGAGATAATCCAAATCAATAAATCTTCTTTTTATGAGATACCATATATCTCAATTCAGGTTAAGTATTATTTAGGCCAGAAATCTGAGGCTAGAAGAATTTCAATATACGCTGGGAATCAGTTCGCTAAAATGGAAAACTCTTTATTATTAAGAGAGCATCCCCTATCCCCATTAAAAATGGGTACTCAAATTAAGGGTTCTGATTGGAGTCAAACGGGGAATATATTAGCAGATGTACTCAAAGCATATGAGATACTAGCCAAGGATGGTTTTAGCAAGGATATTTATATATTATTATCACCATCAACCTTTTCAAAGACTTTTAGAGTTGTCGATAAGACTGGAATATATGAGATAGAAATGTTAAGGCAAATAGGGAATGTTATGTCTACAAACTCAGTTGAGGACAATGAAATTTACGTAATTAGCAAAAGTGGTTTTGATATATTATTATATTTAGATGTAAATATTGAATATCTCTCAAAAGAAAAAGATTATGATTTATATCTAGTATCTGAACAATTAGCACCCAGATTAGTTAGTAAAACTGCTGCTTGTGTAATTAAGATTTAGATTTTATCTCGTCTAGCTTCTTTTTTATACTTCTAAATATTAAGTCCTCAATAATTATATTATATGCAATTAACTCCATATCACCCTTTAATTTAAGCAGATAAGTCATTACGTCGCCACTCTGAACATCAACACTATTTATCTGAGCGTGTAATATCTCACCATTTATAATAGAAGCAACTATTTCACAAGATTCGCCAATGATTATTATACCGCCATAAGTAATATTTGTAATAATCTCTCTCAGCTTTATTAATATCTCCTCTACACTACCCTTAAATCTAAAAACCTCATTTACATTAATAAAGTCCTCTGATCTGGGTCTAAAGAAAAATTTTATAAAAGGTACTATATGATCTCTCACTAAATGTTCAGCTAAATCAAGGTTGTTACCCAATATCTTACTGAAAAAACCTAAGTTCTGCTTTACATCTGCAGTGATTTTTAATTTTATTAAATGGCTAACTTCTGTGATTAACAAATCTATTTTCCACACTAATTTACCGTCATTTGTTTCTCCTTTATATTCAACACCGCCGTTCAACAATAAGATCGGTCCTTCCATAATCCCTCCATAATAAGACACCTTACTATCTGGATCTCCAAAGACATAAATAACCTTAAATTTATTCTCAGGATTTTTTAGATCACTCATTGTAACATATTTATTCTCACTTTTATCAAAGATTTTAACAATGTTTACATGACCTAATATACCGGTAAATCTTACTGGATCCATAAAGAATGCTAATACTTGTGATCTATTTCCCTTGAGCTCTAATTCTTGTATATAAGGCATTAATTTAATATAACTATGCAAGAATATAAGTCTTATGAATTTATATAGAAAATAACACGATAATAAGCAGTCTACATTTCAAATTTTATATTTTCACATATAAATAATATATGTAGTATAATTACTTGCTTACAATTCCAGAATCTTCCCGTTACTTTTACCAGAATTTAACTCCCCTTACAAATCATAATAAGGAATGAACAGAGCTTGACGCCTCCATCCCTGGAAGGGCGATAGATCCCCTCCAGAGGGCTCATCGCTTCCACCATCAATTCGGCTCTCATCTGGTGGGCAGACGAGAGGGTCAGAGACCCCCTCTTATTTAAATTCATAACTGCAATAACATCACGATCATTCTCATAACCACAAGCACACTTAAACCAACGATGATAACCAAATTCCTTCATCTTTCTACCACACCTAGGACATGAAACAGAAGAATAACTAGGATTAACGTATTGAACTAAAATACCCTGCTTCCTAGCTTTCCATTTAATCTAATATTGAACCCTCTTTTTGTAACTAATTACTTAACGCTTTATAGAAATAAATAATCATATAAGGAGTCCTAAACGGCTATTGGTCACGATGAAGGTAGAACTCTATTCTTTATTGATACAATTGATATTGCTATATATTAACAACAAAAAGCGAAAATTTATTGAAATGTAGATATGAATAAGCTATAGAATTGTAAGCCTATTGGTTAATTATATTTTAATACTAAAAAATTATTTTTCTAGAATTAAACCGAAGTGATATGGCGTTGGAGAGAACCTATTAATTAATTTAAAATCTTTAAACCATTCTAAGTACTCCTTCTCACTCATTCTAATAGTTAGGGGAGGACCTATTGGTGTATTTTCCTTCTTCCAATCTATTATAATAACCTTTCCTCCCTCTTTAAGTATCCTCCTTATTTGTCTTACTGCATATTCCTTATCCTCCATATCGTGAAATGAGTTAGCTAAGAGTACGTAATCTACCGAGTTGTCATTTATTTCTTCTGGACTTGTAAGGACTATCGCGTCCTTTATCTTTTCCTTAACCTCCCTTAACGCTACCTCATTTATGTCAATACAGTATAATTTTGTAGCGTAATTAATTAGGTATTTACAATAAAATCCATTTCCACATCCGTAATCGACTATTACTCCCTTTCCTTTTATTAGGTTTGGAAGGTACTCTTCAGGTCTTTCAAATTTCCTTCTGAATTCTTCGGGTGGATAAAAATGATGACGCATTATGATATTCTTATAATACATGATTAAAAATCTTAACATTTGCGAAAAACTCTTATCAAGTTTGTATAAAGGATTATAAAAAATAATAATTAATTAGATTTTCTAAGTAAATATCTTTGAATTTTTCCACTTTCCGTTTTAGGCAATTTATCTACGAAATCTATTCTTTCCAAGTGAACGTGCTTTGAG
>Ga0208683_100084_pt1 | contig 43602 bp, 63 predicted proteins | sample BED_Mat_host_9_1_FD_187141 | JGI IMG/M metagenome (GOLD analysis project Ga0208683, IMG submission 187141) | Extremophilic microbial mat communities from Yellowstone National Park, USA - BED_Mat_host_9_15 (SPAdes) (version 3) | ecosystem: Environmental > Aquatic > Thermal springs > Hot (42-90C) >... | reverse complement strand
TCTCGTGCGTTGCGGGGCCGTAGCTCAAAGGGAGAGCACTACGCTGGCAGCGTAGGGGTTGTGGGTTCGAGTCCCATCGGCTCCACCATCTGGTGTACGGCGGCTCGGTAGCTCAGTCGGTAGAGCAGAGGACTGAAAATCCTCGTGTCGGCGGTTCGATTCCGTCCCGAGCCACCAGCCATGCGGAAGTAGCTCAGGGGTAGAGCATCGCCTTGCCAAGGCGAGGGCCGCGGGTTCGAATCCCGTCTTCCGCTCCAGGGCATTCGCTGCGAAACCCGGGCGGGGCAAGTCTCTGTCCGGGTTGCGCGGCCTCAAGGCGCCGTAGCCAAGTGGTAAGGCAGAGGTCTGCAAAACCTTCACCGCCGGTTCGAATCCGGCCGGCGCCTCCAGTTGAAAAAGCTTGTTGTGACGCGGCTCGCGAGGTCTTCGCGGCCGCGTCTTTCATTTGCAAACCTCAGCATTTGCAAATCTACTGCTAATCTTCGTGGCCCGAAGTTATTTGGCGCCACGTTCGCTCCCGAATAGCAATGTGCCGAATGTCCGAGCGACATCGTCATGCTGTTCCTGCCGGACGTGCGTATAGATGTCCAGTGTGATACTGCTGCGTGCATGCCCTAGGCGCTCCGAGATGAGTTTGAGGGGCACGCCTTGCTCGAACAACAGGGACGCGTGTGTGTGACGCAAGTCATGGAATCGGATGCGGCGCACGCCCGCCTGCTCTTGTGCCTTGAGCCACTGGTTATCGAGCGTGCGGTAGTAGATGGGCCTGCCGTCTGCGCGACAGTTGACCAGGCCGTGGTCTTGATACGCTGCTCCCATCAATAGTTTCTCTTGGGCCTGTTGCGCGCGGTGGCGCCGCAGCTCCGCGACGACTTCTGGCGGAATCGACACGACTCGCCGGCTCTTGGCTGTCTTCAGCTCTTCGAACCGCGGCTCGCCCTGCACATAGACGAGGGATCGGCGCACCGTGATATGGCCGGTATCCAAGTCGATGTCTTCCCATTTTAAGCCGCAGATCTCCGCCTTTCGCATGCCCGTCGTGATCGCTAACAGGAACACCATGTAATACCGATACTCGCGCGCCGCCTCCAGGAAACGTTGCACCTCATCGACGGACCAGACCTGCATCTCCTTCTCGCGTACTCGAGGCGGATCCACAAGCTCCGCCACGTTTCGGGATACTAAGCCCCATCGGACCGCGCGCTCAAGGGCACCGTGGATCATCACGTGAAGATGCAGGATGGAGCGGTCGGACAAGCGTTTTCCGTTGCGTCCCGTGCGCAAGGACGTGTACAGCGACTGGAGGTGTCGCGGTTGCAGATCCGCTAATGGGACCTTGCCTAGGTTGGGAACTACATAATGGCTGGTGAGCCATCGGTATTTCTTGAGCGTGTTGTAGCGAAGTTCAGATTGCTTGTCCTCCAGCCATCGACTGAAATAGGACCCCACAGTTTCCTTGGTGGGTTCCACGTACGTGCCGTCGTGAATCTTCTCGACGAGTGAGGCAAGGAAACGCTCAGCTTCGCGTTTTGTGGCGAATCCCCCATGCCACTTGTAGCGCTTCCTTCCGTTTTCGTCGTAGCCCAGGTAGACCACGACCGACCACTTGTTTCCGCGCTTACGCACATGTCCACGCATCGATTGGCACCTCCATCAGCATGCGGCCAAACCGCCCAAGGTCGACAGAGCGATGGTGATCCACACGGCAAATCCGTATCGGGCGCACGACTCGGCGATTTGCAGACGCGCTCGCGAAGGCGCGTACTCTAGTTGCGCGCGCAAGAGGTCCAGACGTCGGTCCATGAACGCTTCCGGTACGCGAAACTCATCGGCAAGCCTTGCTGCGAGCACGCGACGGTCCGCGCCTTCTTCGATCATCGGCAAGAGCATGAAGGTGGGCGCCAGGGCGCACATCGCGAAGTGCTCGGCTTGTCGTTCTTCTTTGACTCGGAATAGAGCTGGTAGGTGCCATTGCGTGCCGGTGTGGAGCAGTACATGGCCGAGTTCGTGGGCGAGCTCGACGCGTTGCTGCCGATAATCCACACGGCTGTCGACGATGATCAGATGCCGCCCGCCTTTGAGCTCGTAGGCTTTGGATGAGCGCGGGAGATAACGCACTGGGATGCCGTTTTCTTCCGCAAGTGCTTCGAGGTCGATGTCATGGGGAAAGCAAATGTTGTGCTGGCGATAGTACCGTTCGATTGCGGAGTCTAGGTGCCTGTACATGTTTCCCTCCCACAGCGCCAAAGGAACATGTGTTCGTATTGTAATGCATCTCCAGGAGAAATGGAAGAGGGAAACAATCGCGATTTCTTGACCAGGTAATCAGGTGAGACTAAATTAGTCATGAGGGCTTCTGTAGCTTAGGAGGGGCGTGTGCATGCGTGACAAGGACATTCGTGAGGCTCTGCATCGCGAACTTCGAGAGCAGCATGCACATGAGCCTGATACGCTTATCATAGATGAGCTCGGTCTTTGTCAAGGTTCGTCTCGTGTTGATGTCGCAGTTGTTAATGGCATATTAACCGGATATGAAATCAAGAGCCCTCGGGATACGCTGGAACGCCTTCCTGTTCAGCAAGAGACGTATTCCAAGGTGCTTAACCGGGTAGTCATTGTTGCTGCAGAGGAGCATGTCAAACAGGTGCGCAACATCGTCCCTGACTGGTGGGGGATTTGCGTTCCTGCGGAATGTGACACTCGAATCGATTTTTATGAAGAACGGCCTCCTCGTGAGAATCCGAGCCTTGATCCGTATGCCATAGTGCAGCTACTTTGGCGTGAAGAGGCACTCCAAGTGTTAGAGCGCTTAGGACTTGATCGAGGGGTGAGGACTAAACCTCGATCGGAAATTTGGTCAAGATTGGCCAACTCACTCCCTGTTCCTGAGTTGGCCAATCTTGTATTGGAGCGGATCAAGGCCAGGAAAGGTTGGAGATCTGGTGAATGACATATTCAATGTGATGATTGTATGCAATTTCTCTCCACGTACCAGGCGTTCCGCCTTTATCCGGTTCTTTCTTTGCATATGAGAGAATCCTTGCGTCTCCCCAACTGAAGTCAGGACCTGCATAACACGTATGGTGTGTGACGTCACAAGCCAAATCGAAATACTGGTCGTGTCCTTTCCCTTTTCGCAAATCTCCGCCTTTGAAGATTATCCAGTTCTCTTCACACGTGTATCGGATGTTCGCCGATATTTTCATAGTTCTTGGATCAAAGTCTTCGAGCGGATTTGGGTTATCCACACCATAATCCGAGAACGAGGGAATGCGAGGTAAAGACGAGCGTGATAGATATAAATGTTTCCACAATTCCCATTCGACTCTAGGTATGTATGTAACGGAATAGGTGCTTACATTTCCCATAGAAGATGGAAATGAGGATCCGGCAAGCGTGAAAGTTCGATATTCTAGAAGTGAGGGTAATCGGGACAGCAAGTCTATCACGCTCATTTTCAAAAGAGGCAACATGTTTTCATCTATGTGTCCTAAGTCGATGATCAAGTCGACCTCGGATGCACTACAATCGAGCAAATAAATCAAACTCTCGATGGCACATGTGTTTGTAAAGTCGGCTGGCGTAAGTCTAAGACAAATTCCAAGTTTATCTGTGGAATGAACACGGCGGATGTCGCTTTGGTAATTCAGATCCCGGCTTAGACCCGTAACCGGTATTGCTTTTAGTTGGTTTCTTCGCAGTTCTTCGAACAGATACTGAGTAAGTGAATGTCCTCCAACTGAGATGGACAAATTTACTCGTTTCAGATCAACGAAGAATTTGTGTTCGGTACCTACGAAATTGAGCAGTCGCTCCGCGAATTGTTCAATAGATCGCCGCATCTTGTCTTCGTCTTCAACTTGACCCACGAATTCAAATAGTGGGGTATACAGCAATTGCGCTTTCGGCTTGAGCATCGAAAGAGCTTTGAATTCAGCCCGCTTGGATTTCAAGATCGGCACGTAATGGTTTGGACCAAACATTGTATACCACGCCCCTCGGAATCAATATTATTGCGATAAATCAATTCGAAGCGTAAAGTTTATAGGTTCTTCCCTGTTTCACTCGCTTGATATTTTCGTGATACTTCAACGCATCACGTATCTCCCACTGTCTGTAATCCGGGAATTTATCATAAATCTCGCTTTGCATACATCCAGGATGATTGCGTACGTAGTCTAAGACCACCTCATTTAGCCTACGTTGGCGCTCGATGTAGTACAAATCTTGTTCACTCAGTTGCGGAATAAATCCATGCTGTTCTTTGAAAACCCGATACTTCTCTGCTTCTTCAGTGCGTCCGAGATATTCTAAAGCCTCAATGAAAAGCTCCGCTGGAAGGTGCCGTCCACGCAATTGGCTCGGATCATATTCTTCTTTAAATTTCGGGATATGGTCTACAACGCGCCTGAACGTCTTCACGAACGCTTCGGCCTTATCTCGGGTGTACTCTGGAAACTCACGTTCGAGAATCCGCCATAGCGTTATGTGCAAAAAGTATTCGTCTGTGTAGGAAAGACCATCAAGCGATAAAGCGAACTCCACGATCTCGCGTGCAAGCTTGGTATCGGACAACTCATTCAATATGGCTAAGGCACATCGTTCCAGGAAGCTGTGTGGGGTGCGATGCAACTCGATGACTTTTTCTTCTGCCATCGGTTCGACGATCTTGCGAGCATGCGAAGGCAAGCATTCATACCAAGAACGCAGGTTGGCTACATCTACGTATGGTTTTGCTTTCGAATAGTATGTTGACAGCGCCTCTTCTGTAGCTTCCCTCAGCTTTTGTTCATCAACTTGAGGAAAGAAGGAACGCAAAATCTCAAGAAGATTTAACTCCAAGCAATCTCACCCCTGCTTGTCCTGCATCTTTTTGCGCCGCTCCAACCTCCGCTTCTCCATTTCCCACCATAATCGCAACGTCTCCATCGCTTCTTCCTTCATCTCGTCGGGCGTGCCGTGAAATTCGTAGAAGAAGGCACCTTCGAGGTTCTCTTCGACCCATTTAAGGAATTCGGCTTGTTCGGGAGATACAGGCGACGTACGGGTGCTGCCGTCAGTTCGTTCGTCTAGTTCCCTTCCTGTTACGAGATAGTCAATTGACACAGAGAAAAGCTCAGCTAACTTGGCCAATGTATCAGGATCCGGCTTCCGCACGTCGTTTTCGTATTGGGTGTACGCCGGACGAGTGATGCCGAGGTACTTTGCGACATCGTTTTGGGTCATCTTCTTTTGTTCTCTCAGACGACGGAGCCGTTCTCCAAGCATTGGCCAGCGCTCACCTCCTTAGACATTAGATACCGTAACATCGTGTGACAATAAACAACTAGTAACAAAGTGTAACTTCGATCTTGACTAGTAACGAATCGTTACTTATCATTTGGGTAACGATCCGTTACAGGAGGTGGATACCATGACGAATGAGTGGCTCGAGCGCATTCGGAAGGACAAGAACATGACCCACGAGCAAGTAGCGGCTCGAGCCGGAATCAGTCGACATTACTACACGATGATCGCGAATGGTAACAGGCGACCTAGTGTCAAAGTCGCTAAGCGGATTGCAAATGTACTTGGGTTTGACTGGACCCGATTTTTCGAAGCTGACGGTGACGAATCGTTACTGAATGACCACTCTGCTTAGCGCTTCAACCCGGTCAAACGTCGAGGTGATCGAGTGGACAATCACGTGATGCAGTTCGTGTACGAAACGCGTCCGATTCGAACTGTCGTGATCGACGAGGAGCCATGCGTAAGGGGGGAGAGCATGGACGAACAGCGCGTGCGCGAGATAGTGCGTGAGGAGTTGACGAATGGCGGACGCGTTGAACTAGTACCTGCCAGGGTCATTGTCGCTCCGCCTGTCATCAACGCCAGCTGGTCATTCGTTAACCTTCAGGATATTCGCCAAAGGTTATACCAACTATTTCGCCAGCGAACACGGCAAGATGTGGGAATCTCATGGTTGTCTGAGGGTTAGCAAACGGCTTAACCTCAACATCTTCCAGATGAATAACATGCGACACATTTGTCGCCTGGATGCTTGATGGGTCGATGGATTCTTCTCGGTCCAATACGTACTGATTCAAAACATTGTCTATGGACGAGAAGAACGTTTTCAGAGCAAGTGAGACTTTATCGGCCGACTGATACTCGTCTTCGGTCGGGAAGTGAAACGGTCTTCCTACAATGGCAGCTGAATGAGTCAAGATGATCAGCTTTGTATCGCGGCCAAATTGAAATTGCTCAATTTCGCCGCTCGAAAGGAAATCGACAGAATTGGCGACGATAGATAGATACAATCCCTTCACGTCGATGATTCTTTCGAGCGACTGTGGTGATTTGATCGTAGAATCCGACATCCTAGTTCACTTCCTTTCCGGGTCGTCACTCCGACCGACGAGGTAGTCGATAGACACATCGAAGAAATCGGCAAGTTTGAGGAGTCCATCGAAGTCGGGTTTTCGTTCTCCAGTCTCGTAATGGCGAAGGTTTCGATACGAAATGCCAAGATACTCAGCTAACTCCTTCTTCTGCACGCCGCGTGCAGCGATAAGTTCGGACAAGCGTTCGGCGAAGGAAGCCAATGCAAATTCTCCTTCGTACCGCTTGACATGAACTTAAAGCTCATGTATTCTAAAACCAACATGTGAGCTTAAAGTTCACATGAAGCTAAGGTGGTGGTGATGTGAAGCCGGTGAGACAAAACGTCCGTCACGCCCGCGAGGCGCACAAACTCACTCAGCGCGACGTTGCAGAGCGCTTGGGAATATCCCTTCGCGCATACCAGAGATATGAGCACGGCGAGAGTGTTCTACGACCCCAACGATTGATTCAATTGGCCGAGATGTTGGAACTGAGCATTGATGACGTTTTACTTCATCATTCTACACCGTCAAACGAAACGGCGTAAAGGAGGTGACCAAACGTGAGTCAGGCTGAGAAAGTGCACAAACGGACATTCGTCGCCCTAGTTGAGGAGCGTGAATTCAAGCGCACGACAACCAGACCCGACCGACACTATACGCACGCCGTTATCGTTCGTTCAGAGCAAGGGTGTGGGGTATGGAGCTTTTGCGGAAACCTGCAATTAGCACAGAAGCAGCTTGTAGCGGCGCAAAAGGCATGGTCCAGCGAGATTGCTTCTAAGACGGCTGAGGCATTCATCGTGCCAGTGCATGAACAGTTGAACCGCTGATAGGAGACCAGAGGAGGTGAAGCGACATGGCGATCGCGCTGATCGAAGAGTCTGACCTGCGGCGGATTATCCGCGAAGAAGTCGCTGCGTTGCTCGAGCAAATGCACCGGCCAGCCGTGCGGGACGACCTGCCGCCGATACTGACGGTACGCGAAGCGGCTGAAGCCACGCGCGTCAGCGTGTACAAGATGTACGACTTGACGCGACGACCAGGGTTTCCGGCTGTACGCGACGGCCGCATGATTCGAATCCCGCGCGACGCGCTGTTCCAATGGCTCGAGCGTGAAGGTCTCGCTAACGACGGACAACCATGTGGATAATCCGGTGGATAAGTGGATGACATGCCACATCAGACAAACAAGACATACAAGGGATAGGGCAGTGTAGCGGAATACATCTTGCTCCGCCGTCGCGTCGGGGCTGGCGCGACACAGGCGCAACCTGCTGCGGAGCCTATGCGGGGAGGGATACCACGTGAAGCGCAAGGTGCGAGGACACATTATTCTGCGGGTTCTGAGAGAGGCGGCCGGCCTGAGCCAGTTCGAGCTGGCTGAGGCCATGAACACGGAGAGGAAGATGGTGAGCCGTGTCGAGGCTGGGCAGGCCATTGACGCTGACATGCTGCAGAGATGGGTGGAGTCCTGCGGGGGTCTCGACATGATCGACTGGCTCATCCGACATTTGAGAGCCCTCCGCAGGCAAATCCAACTCATCCTGAACACAGACTATCACGCCTACGCGTGACCGCGCGGGCGAAGATTGACCAACAGGGACACAGGGAGGGACACATGATGGACATCAATCGGGTGATCATGAAGCTTGAGGTAATCGACACGGTCTATTGGCGCTTTCTGAAGGACACCACGGAGCTCGCCGCGGAGCACAGAAAAAACGCAGACCGTGAGAGCGACCCGTTCCTGGCAGGGTACAAGGCGGGCATCGCGCAGGCTTTCGAGAGCATGCGCGACGAACACCTGGGTCTCTATCACGAGATCTGCGTCCTGAAAGAGTTGCTAGGGAAAGGGGCTTATCAAAAGTCCCACCACCATGATACCAGAACGCAGCACGCGTCGGAAGGGGATGACTTCCATGCAGTTGCCAGGGTATGACGCGTGGAAGCTCCAGGAGCCGCCCGCTGCGATCGTCGTAACTGAATGCGGCCGGTGTGGCGTGGACCTGTGCGAGGGCGACGAGGTGTACGAATACGACGGTGATTACTTCTGCAGCTCGGAATGCCTCCTCGACTACATGGAGCGCTGCGGGTATGTGCGATCCATGCAGCTTGAGTTGTCCGACGTTGTCAGCACGGACTGGGAGGATTGAGTCATGGCGATGGTCCTGGCCAACACGCGCGATATGGCGCGCGAACAGTGGCTCGCTTGGCGGAGAAGGGGCATCGGGGGCAGCGATGCCCCCAAGATCCTCGGTTTGAGTCGCTACGGTTCCGCCTTCACGGTGTGGCTCGAGAAAATCGGCGAGGCGGAGCCAGAGGAGCCAGGCGAACCTGCCTACTGGGGCACTGTACTGGAGCCTGTCATCGCGGCGGAGTTTGAACGGCAGACGGGCCTGAAGTTGCGGAGACGGAACGCCATCCTGCAGCATCCGGAGCACCCGTGGATGCTCGCCAATGTCGATCGGCTGGTCGTCGGTCGACGTGAGGGCGTCGAGATCAAGACGGCTGCCGCTTGGAAGGCAGGAGAGTGGGACGGTGACAACATCCCAGACGACTACTACGTGCAGTGCCAGCACTACATGGCGGTCACGGGCTATCAGCGATGGTGGATCGCGGTGCTCATTGGCGGCAACGCGTTTCGCTACAAGCTGGTGGAGCGAGACGAGGCGTTCATTGAGGCACTGGTGGCCGCGGAGCGCAAGTTCTGGTGGCATGTCGAACAACGCGTGCCGCCCGAACCCGACGGCAGTGACAGGGCCACGGAGTATCTCGCGCGGCGCTATCCGCAAAGCAACGGTCAGCAGATAGAGCTTTCCCCTGAGGCAGAGCGATGGATTCAGCAGTACGAGCAGGCCGCACAAGAAGAGCGCGAGGCCAAGGCACGCAAGGAAGAAGCAGCAAATCACCTGCGCGCGTTGCTAGGAGAGAACGAAACGGGACGTTTGCGGACCTGGACCGTGTCGTGGAAGTCATACACGAGCACGCGCTTGGACACGAAGGCGCTACAAACTGAGATGCCTGATGTGTACGAGCGGTACTTGCGGACCATTGAAAGTCGGCGGTTTCTCGTCAAGTCGAATCAAGCGAAGGAGGCGTAAGCGGTGGCGAAAGTGAGTGGCGGAAACGAAGCGTTGTTGCAACGTGTGCAAGGACAGGCTCCTGAAAAGAAGCCCGGGAGCGCGGTTTCGAATGCGATTCGGTCGATGTTGCAGGCGCCCTCCATCCAGGCGAGGTTCCAGGAGATCCTGCGCGATCGCGCGCCGCAGTTCATGAGCTCCATCGTGAACTTGGTCAATGCCGACCCAAACCTGCAGAAGTGCGAGCCGATGAGTGTCATTGCGTCGTGCATGGTCGCGGCGACGATGGACCTGCCTATCGATCGCAACCTGGGATACGCGTGGATTGTGCCTTACAAGGACGGCAAGACGGGCCGCATGTTGGCGCAATTCCAAATGGGTTATAGAGGCTACATCCAACTGGCGCTTCGCACTGGCAAGTACGCAAAGATCAACGCACTGCCCATCCATGAGGGGGAGCTCGTGTCGTGGAATCCTCTCACGGAGGACTTCGTGTTCGATCCAGAGGGCCGTAAGTCGGACAAGGTGGTTGGGTACGCCGGTTACTTCCGGCTCATCAATGGGTACGAGAAATTCGTGTACTGGCCCATCGCCGCGATGGAGGCGCATCGCAAGCGGTTCGCCAAGAGCGGGTTCGGCTGGCAACAGGATTACGACGCTATGGCGCTCAAGACGGTCATCCGCAACATGCTCGCGAAATGGGGAATCTTGAGCATCGAGATGCAGAAGGCGGTCACGACCGACGAGAAGGCACCGATGGCCATGGACGGCGATGACCCGATTGATGTGGAATGGCATGACGTCGAAGCGGAAGGTGAGATCCGTGACGTGGAGCCACCAAAAGACGAGAAGGTGAACCCGCAGGCAATGGGTCTTGAATTGGACGGTGCCGAGGCGTCGGTCATTGAGTGATGGACGGGATGATGAGGAGGTGTGCAAGGGGTGAGCATGCTAAAGGTTTCATCCAAAGTCGCTTATCATCCAAAAATCGTAAAGCTATCACGCCTACTGGGTGAACCTCAGTACAGCGTTTTAGGCAGGGTTTTGATGCTTGCTTGGTGGGCGGCTACGTACTGCAAGGGTGACAACATCACTCGATACTTCGATCGCATCACAGAGGCCACGAATTGGGACGGGGGACACGCGCGGCTAACCAATGCGCTGTTTGAGTCAGAAATCCTTGTGACGGATGAGAAAGGCAATATCTATTTGTCCGGTCTGGAACGCGACGGATGGGTTTATCAGTTCGACCTGTACGACTGAGAGGGCACGAAGATGGCGCGGAAGGTCTTTATCACCAGCGATATGAGCATTGATGAACAACTCGCAGAGGTGGCGGAGCAAGACTCGTTGGCCGCCTTGATTTGGCCATGGTTCCTCACGACCTTCGACGACTGGGGAAGAGCCGAGGCTCATCCGCGCCGTCTCAAGGCCAAGGTCTTCCCCATGAACGATATGGTCACGGTCGAGGTCATCGAGCGTACGCTGCGCCTCTATGAGAAGGTCGGACTGCTTGTGCTCTACGAAGTCGACGGGAAGCCATACATGGCCATCCCGGAGGACAAGTGGTACAAGTACCAGACACACATGAATCGTTCACGGCGTCCCGGCAAGGACAAGATGGACTCCGACTTGCCTGCGCCGCCGTCGGGGAATCGTGGGGAATCGCATGACCCCCATGGGGAAATCGAGAATCCCCACGGGGCCCCACGGGGGTCCGTGGGGACCAGCGGGGGTTCTGAAAACCCCAACGGGGCCCCGCAGTTCCCCTTACCTTCACCTTCACCTTCTCCTTCAAGAGATCAAGATCATCGTCGTCGTTGTCATCACGCGCACGCGCGCGAAGAGGTCGCAGTGACGGTTGAACCGCAAGAGGACGAGAGGCCAGATGCCAGGCCCATGGAGTCGCCTCCGGAGTTGGACGCCAAGCTAGGTGAGGTGGCTCGGACTTACGAGCAAGAGATCGGCGTGCTCTCGGCGATGGTGCAGCAAGAGCTCGTCACGCTCGTGGACGAGTATCCAGCTGACTGGATCCGGGACGCCATTCGTCAAGCTGCGCTCCAAAACGTGCGCAAGCTCTCGTACGTCCGCAGTATCCTGGCGAACTGGCGCACAGAGGGGCGGTCCGCACGCGGGCACCCATCGGTGAGACAAGACGCGCAAGTGACGGAAACGCGAAAGCGACGAAAGCGAGGTGCGGAGCATGGAGCATCTGGGGGAAGCGTTGGCGAGGATGCTTACTGGGATGAACTTGAACGCGCGTACTTCGGGAGCTGACATATGCCCCTATTGCGGGGCGCGGATGCGCAGGATGACCACGGTCCGTTTGGGGGATCAGGACGTGCCTTTTGGCCCTTGGGTGTGTGATTGCTCGGAGTGGCAGTTGCGGCAGGAGGAGAGGCGTTTGCGGCGTCAGTTGCAGCGTGAGCAGGAGGAGCACGAACGTCGCCGCAAGCGAATCGAGGCCCTGTTCCAGGCCAGTGGCTTGCCTGCGCGATGGCGTCGGCGCACGTTCCGCGACTTTGAGGTCAACGACCAAAATCGCGAGGCGTACGAGCGAGCGCTCCGGTTCGCCGAAGCCTTTGACCCGCGGGAGGGCGAGGGGCTGCTGTTCGTCGGGCCGGTGGGCACAGGAAAGACGCACCTGGCAGCCGCTATCGCGCTTGAGTTGCTCGCCCAAGAACACACTGTCGTCTTCGGCACCATCGGAAGCTTGCTGGCGGAGCTCCGCAGCACGTTCGATGAATCCGCGCGGGAGACGGAGGCCGCGGTACTTCGGCGACTGAAGCGATGCGATCTCCTCGTGCTCGATGACCTCGGCAAGGAGAAGGTCACCGAATGGGTGGAGCAAGTCGTGTTCGAGGTCGTGAATGCGCGGTACGAGGAGCAGCGTTCGCTCATCGTCACGACGAACATGCCGCTCCGAGAGGTGCGGGCCCGGTATCCCAACGTCGGGGAGGCGCTCGTCGACAGGATTCTCGAGATGTGCGACGGCGTGCGGCTCGAGGGCGCCAGTTGGCGCAGGCGGGGGCTGGCGCAATGAAAGACGCGTTGCAAACCGTCAAGCCGTGTGACGCGGACGCGTGGGTGCAATTGCCCGTCGACTTCACGGTTCGGACGGCGATCGTGGTGTTCGACTCGCTCAAGCGACAGCTCGAGAACATGCTCGTCGCGGGACGCGGAGACGAACGCATTCGTCTAGGACTCGATCGGCAACGTCGCATCATTCGCTTGGATTGCGTGAACGGAGGGATATCGGAATGAGCGTGCAAATCGGCGATTTCGTGGAGTGGGAGAGTCAGGCGCGCGGAACGTGGAGCGTCAAACGCGGACGCGTATTGCAATTCGTGCCGCCTGGCGTGGACGTGTGGCGCAACATTCCCGCGGCAGTGCCCGAATCCCGACTCAAGGGTTCGCGCGTGAGCAAGATCGAGCGCGTGCTCGTGGAAGTCGTCGAAGGCGAAAGGGTGCTGTATTACACGCCGCGTGCTTCTCAGGTGAAGGTGGTGGAGGGCACGTTCGAGCCGAAACCGAGGGAGGCGACTGGGCGTGGAGGACCTTCTCCGGCGTCTTGAGGCTGCATCGGTGCGCGTGGAAACAGCTCGCAGGGTTTGGCGTGCAGCGGATCCGAGCACGGCTACACGGGCATACGTGCGCTATCTAGAGGAGCAAGCGCATGCGGCCAGACTGTTGGACGAGCTCGCGCAGAGATGGTCAGGGACAGCGGATGCACGTGGAGGGACTCATGCAGCCAGTCAGTCGACGTAAGCACGTCTCGCAAGCGAACCGCGGCCGAGCTCTTGAAGAGCTGGTCATGGCGGCCAACGCCCAATACCTGAGCAAGGGCATCGCCGTCGTCCAAAAGGTGCCGACACCGTGGCAAGTGATACGGCGAGGTCCGCGGATTGTGAGCGCGTTTCCGGAGCGCAAGTCGACGGTGGACTTCGTGGGTATCGCGGGCGGTCGGGCGATCGCGTTCGACGCGAAGTCCACCCTGACCAAGACCCGGTTCCCGCTCGACAACCTAGAACCGCACCAGTTCGAATTCCTGGAGTCGTGGGATTGCCATGGTGGGATTGCGTTTGTGCTGATGGAGTTTGCTGCGCACGAGGAATTCTACGTGGTGTCGTTTCGGCAACTGAGGGAATGGTGGGCAGCGCGTAAGAGCGGCGGTCGCAAGTCGGTACCGTATGAAGTCATCCGCGAGCAGTGCCGGCGCGTGACCGCCGGCCGCGGCGTGGTGCTCGATTACCTGCAGGGAGTGGGCGAACTGTGAAAAAAGTCCTCGCGAGCAGCTGGATCAATCGCTTGTCGGGCACACCGGTGCGAAACACGGCGAACGAGCAATATCAGGCCGAACCGTTGCATGTGACTACATACCGCATGACCCGGGCGGAGATCGAGAGCTATCTGGAGCAAAAGTACGGGAAGCGTCGGGCGCGGGAGTAGCGGAAATCCAAGGTCAGGAGGGATGGCGGTGTTGGCGGTGCAGTCGGTCGCAACGATAGAGGCGAGGTTGCGTGAGTGGAGTCAACTCGAACATCGGCGGCGTCAACTCCCTATCCGCATCCAGCAGCAAGAGGAGCGGATCAAGCGGATGCGGGACTCCTTATCCGCAGACGGCATCCTCGGGCACATCGTGCAACAATACGAGCACCTGGGCATGCCTCGGGGTTCGGGCGGCATCCACGACAAAGAGGCCGAGCACACGATTCGCACACTCGACGCCCTGCGAGATGCGGAGATGCGACTGGACCGGCTCTACGCCGAGTACCACGCTGTGTGCAGCGCGCTCGAGGACCTCGAGGATGCGGTGGCGGGGCTTGACGTGCGCTATCAAACGCTCCTGACCATGTACTATCGCGACCGACGGCGTTGTCAGGATATCTGCGACACCTTGTACATCTCGAAGTCGCGCATGTACCAAATGCTCGATGAGGCGATCCGCGCCCTAAGCCTGGGGTGAGGCGGGTCGCCTCGAGCGATACTCAAGGTTTGAATTCGACGACACCAAGTTCCTCCTTCAGCGCGCGTTGGAGGACTTGGGAAAAGTTCAGCCCTGCCTCTTCGGCTGCATCGTTTAGCCATCTTGGGAGCGTCAGCGTCTTTTTGACAGCCCGGTTCATCACTTCATCACGAATGGGCTCCGTACGCGCGTGAATGAGTGTCACGAACGCACCTGGGTTCGCATCTGCGGGGATGACAACCTTGGACGCATCTGTGGGCGCTGGAATCACGTCGCCATCACGTTCCATGCCGTAAAGGTGCAAGGCCATTGCTTCTTGCGCCATGCGCAGAGCGTCTTCTAAGTCATCGCCTTGGGTCACACATCCCGGAAGGTCCGGGAATGAGACGACATACGAGCCATCCTCATAGGGCTCGAAAATCGCAGGGTACACGTAGCTCGCCATACATGGACCTCCCTTCGCGGGAGCCCCTTCAGAGGAGTCCCGCTTGTTTTAAGACGGACCTTACGAGCCCCGGCTTTAGGTCTTTCTTTGGGTGAGGAACCGTGACTTTGCCCGGTTTAGTCGGATGCTTGAACTGATGATGACTTCCGACGACTTCGACACATTTCCAACCCTCTTGCTCAAGCAGTTGGATGAGTTCCCGCGAGGACCAGCCCTTGAGTCTCATCGTTCTCAACGACACAATAACACGTATAAAATACACGTGTCAACACATGCGCATGCCGATTTCGGCTGGACTGAAACTAGACGAACCCTGGACTGTGTTGGACCACGGCAGGCGTTACGCGTGCTACGTTGATATTGCCGGAGTTGGCCACGAACTCCGACAGCCCCCTTCTCATGGGCACTGGACGTCAGCGGTTTGACGCCGCTGGCGTTGGGCGTCCGAACGCATCCACGGGCGTGTGGCGAGGGCCGAGTGATGCGTGCTTTGGACTCGGGCGCCCAACGGTGGCGGTGTGTGACTCGTCTCGGTAGGAGCGAGACGAATCGAAGCGAAGCGAAACGGAGGCGAGACGCCATGGAGGTCGGCTACTCCGCTCGATGCAAGATATGCAACTCCGAACATCGCGCAGAGGTCGAGCGCATGAAGGAAGACGGGGCGTCTCTGGCCGAAATCGCGGTGTGGCTTAAACAGAGAGGGCAGTCCGTAAGCAAGGCCGCTGTCCATCGCCATTTCATGGAGCACTTTCCCGTACGCGAAGAAGTCGCCCGGCGATATGTCGAACAATCGCGGGCTGTCATGGAAGAGGCGGTTCAAAGGCGGCTGAGCGAGCTTGAGATCCTGGATGCGATGATCGAACGCGGCTACAGAATGCACCTCCTGGCAGCTGACCACATCGAGGAGGCTGTCACAAAAGAGTTCCCGGTTTTGCTCAAGAACGGGAAGCCGCTTTTGGATGGCGAGTTCAAGCCGGTGATGCGAAAAGGCGTGCCTGCCAAGCAGATGGTCGATCTGTTTACCGGCTCCATCTCAGAGGTTCGGCAGGCCATCAAGTTGAAAACTGAGTTGCTCGGAGAAGACCCGCTGAGCCGCGCAGCCACCACATGGGCAGAACTCCTTGGGCTGGCTGAGGCCGACGACGGATGATGTTGCAAGATCGCGCCCAAGCCAGGCGCTTGATTGAGCGCGCGCGGCAAGACCCCGTGTGGTGGGCACGACATGTGCTGGGCGTGCAGCCGTGGACGCGTCAGGAGGACATTCTGCGCTCCGTTCGGGATTATCCGAAGACGGCCGTGCGGTCCTGTCACGGCATAGGGAAGAGCTTTACCGCAGCTGCTACCATCCTGTGGTTTCTCTTTTGTCATCCGCGCGCGGTCGTACTCTCGACAGCACCAACGTGGCGTCAGGTCGAGAAACTGATTTGGCGGGAGATTCGAACGGCGTATCATGCAGCGAAGGTCCCGCTGGGCGGCAAGCTGATGCGGAAGGCGCCGGAACTGTACGTGGCAGACGATTGGTTTGCCATTGGGGTAAGCACGCGACATCCCGACCGATTCCAGGGCTTTCACGCCGAGCACATTCTGGTGGTCGTGGATGAGGCAGCGGGTGTTCCAGAAGCCATTTTCGAGGCGGTTGACGGCGTTTTGACGAGCGCGCACAGCCGCCTGTTACTGTTGGGCAACCCGACCAGTGTCTCAGGCACGTTCTACGACGCCTTTCGGAAGCCTGGATGGCGAACGATTTCCGTATCGGCTTTCGACACGCCGAACTTCACAGAGTTCGGGATCACCCAGGAGGACGTCGCGAGCGGAGCGTGGGCAGAGAAGATCGGAGAGCGGCCGCTCCCGAACCCTCGGCTTATCACGCCTGGCTGGGTGGCCGACAAGTATGTGCAGTGGGGCCCGCATAGTCCCGCCTACCAGTCGCGTGTGCTTGGCCAATTTCCAGAGCAGGGCGCGGACACGCTGATCCCGCTCGCTTGGATTGAGGCCGCAATGGAGCGATGGAGTGAGACACCTGAGGGCGAGCCTGTGGTGCTAGGCGTTGACGTGGCGCGCTTCGGCGATGACCGGACAGTACTTGCGCCGCGAAAGGGGTCGAAGGTGTTGCAACTCATCGTCTACAGGCACCAGGACACCATGGAGACGGCGGGAGCTGCTCTGGTCAAAGCGCGCGAAATGGGCGGTGCATCAATTCATGTGGATGTCATCGGTATAGGTGCAGGCGTGGTGGACAGGTTGCACGAGCTGGATGCCGACGTGACAGGCGTCAACGTCGCGGAGGCAGCTGTTGATCCTGAACACTTCGCGAATCGTCGTTCGGAGCTCTGGTGGGGGTTGCGCGAGCGCTTGAAGCCCGACGCGCCAGACCCGATTGCGTTGCCGCCTGACGATGAGTTGCTGGCGGAACTCGCCGGAATCAAGTACAAGATCACCAGTCGAGGACAGATTGCTGTGGAGAGCAAGGAAGACATGAAAAGGCGCTTGGGCTACTCGCCGGACAAGGCGGACGCCGTGGTGTTGGCATTTGCCGCGCCTATTCGAGGGCATGGCAGCGTATGGATGGCATATTTGGAATCCGTTCTGGCCCAACGTCAAGACGAGAGGAGGTGACGGCATGGGGATTCGAGAGCGCGTGAGCCAGGTGCTCATTAAAGCTGCGCAAAGCCTTGCTCCGAACGACGTGCGAAGTGTAGGTGGCAGTTCGACCACGCTTGGGGGGGCGCAGGTGCCCCCGAACGTAGAGCAGGCCATGCGTGAGCAGGGCATGGACACGGGTGGTGCGTTTGCACCCGGTCGGCCGCTGAATCAGCTCTTCCCGTGGGGCGAAGAGCCGCGCCAATGGGACTACACCACGGGGTACAACATCGCCACGCGGCCGCGGTCGGTCGAGACAAAGATGAGTTTCGAGACAATGCGAGACATCATCGAGACGTACGATGTGGCACGTCTGTGCATCGAGCGCCGGGAGGACGAGATCCGCGGTCTCGACTGGTCCATTGTGCCGGATGACTCTGTGGGCGGCGATGAGGATGTGTCGGACCAGATCCGCGAAGTCCGCAAGTTCTTCAGCAAGCCGGACGGCGTCACCCCGTTCGATTCGTGGCAGCAGATGTTCCTGGACGACGTGCTGTCGTTCGACGCGGGCGCAATCTACATCCGCAAAACGCGCGCGGGGAAGCTCGGGGCGCTCGAGATTGTGGACGGCACGACGATAGCACCGCTGATTGACTTTCACGGACGTATCCCGTCGCCGCCCGCGCCTGCTTACGTGCAGTTCGTGCAGGGTGTGCCAGCAGTGTGGCTGTCGCGCGACGAGCTCATCTATCATCCCTTCCGCGCGCGGTCGCATACGCCATATGGTTTCCCGCCTATCGAGTGGTTGATGCTGACGATCAACACGGACATCCGGTGGCAGTGGCACTTCCTGATGTACTTCACGGAGGGGACAGTGCCCGACACCTTCATGAAGGCGCCGCCGGATTTGTCGAGCCCCGAGCAACTGCGCAAGTGGCAGGAGCTCTGGGACAACTTCATGACGGGAGACCAGGCGTGGAAGCACAAGGTGAAGTGGATTCCGGCCGGCGCGGACCCGGTTCCAGCAAAGACGGCGAACTTCGACCCGACGTTCCCGGAGTTTCTGTTGCGCAAGACGTGCGCGGCCTTCAAGGTGACGCCAGACGAGATCGGATTCACGGGCGACAGCAACCGCTCCGTGGGCGAGACGCAGGAAGACATCATGTACCGCGCCTCGCTGGAGCCGCTGGTGAAATACCTCGAGGGCATCTACACGCGGATTATCCAGGAGCACTTTGGCTATCCGCTCAAGTTTCAGTTCAACCTGGCCGAGAAGGAGGACAAGCTGCTCGAGGCGCAGGCCCACAAGATTTTCGTCGAGATGGGTGCGGAGTCGGTCGATGAGGTGCGCAAGAACGTGCTCGGGCTCGAGCCCGATCCTGACAACCCGATTCCGCGCATGGTCGTCACCAACTGGGGACCGGTACCGCTGGACCAAATCGGGAAGTACATCCCGCAGGCTTGGATTCCCGCGGAATATGCGGGCATGTACCAGATGCGAGGCACCGTCCTCGTACCGAACGCGAATGTGTCCATCCAGGAACCGGGGCAACAGGGAGGCGACCTGCCGCCGTTTGCGCAAGCGGCTGTGGACGAGGCGCAGCAAGCGATCGACCAAGCAAACCAGCAGGTGCAGTCGCATGATGCGCCGACGGAGACCGCGGAGACGCCGATCGGGAATGACACCAAGGAGCCAGAGTCCGCAGCGGGGGAGGACGTCCAGAAGTTCGCGGTGCCTGATGATGCGGCCATCCTGGCTGAGCTCAAGCGATGGAAGCAGAACAGTCGGCGGCGGGTGAAGCAGGGCAAGGCGCCCCGACAATTCGAGTCCGATATCCTGCCCGATGAACTGCACGACGAGATCTGGGAGCGACTGAAGGACGCCAAGACGGTGGGCGCTGTGGATCAGGCGTTCGCGGGTCCTTTTTTCTGGTGAGCCGCCCGGGCCGCGTAGCAAAGGCTCAGGGCGGCGAGAAGAGCGATGCGTCTGACGCCTCGAGTGATGCAGCTGAGTCCGGTACGACACCGCCAGCCGAGGCGGGAACGCTGCCTCAGGAGGCTGGCGCAGTTGAGGCTGTCTCGCAGGCTCCACTCGGGCCGCCGTCGCTTCACTGGCCAGATGAGCCGCTCGACCCGTTCGACGAGCGCATTCTGCGGCGAAAGGAAGACCCACGCGCGAGAATCGGAAGCCGCTACGTCTGGGTCAACCCGGACGACCGCAAGGCGGCGCTGCAAGTCACAAGCGACTTCCTGTACCACGCCATTCACGACTTCTTCGTGCAGGAGGCCCAGAAGATCAAGGGCATTCTCGGGAAGCAGCCGTCGATCCCAGACGACAAGACGATTCAACAGGCCGTGCAGCAGGCCATGGACGAGTACGACTGGACGCCATGGTACGAGGTCTTGATGCCGCAGACGCAGCAGATTCTCGAGGATGCGTTTCGGCGCGGCGCGGCGCAAACGTGGGACGGGCTGCGGCAGGCCGAAATCAGTCTGACGTGGGATGCGGTGAGTCCGAAAGCCCGATACTTTGCTCGGCAGCGCGCGGGGGAGCTCGTGGGGATGCACGTCAACCCGGACGGCACGCTGGTCCCTGCGAAAGACCCAAAGATGCGTGTGGACTCCACCACGCGTCTGAAGCTGAATGCGTGGATTCAGCAGCGACTGCAAGAGGGCAAGACGTGGCAGGAGGTTGCAGACCTGCTGGTCGATGACGCGGGGCGCATCGGCTTCCCGTACATGTCCGACTGGCGGGCGCGCCGCATTGCTCGCACCGAGGCGGCGTTCGCGTACAATCGAGGGCAAATCTCGAGCTTGCGCGAGGCCGGTTTCTCCATGGTCGAAGTGATTGACGGCACGCAGGACGAAATCTGCCGCCCGGTCAACCACGCAAAATGGACGCTAGCCGAGGCGGAGGCGAATCCGCTTGGGCATCCGCACTGCTCAAGGCATTTTCTTCCTGTTATTGATGACAACGTGCGCTACCGGAAAGAGTCGATGGAGCCGCCAGACAAATTCATGATGCCTGCAGAGGCCGAGGCGTGGCTCAAGAACAAGTATCCGGACCTGGTGACGGACCTCCGAGACGTCCATCCAGAACTGCTCGCGCCGCTGGTCAAGGAGATCGACCGGCTGTTCACGCGCTATCCGTACGTGGCGAAGACGGTGACGTACATCGGGCAGTACACGGACCATCTCGGGGAACAGATTCAGTACGAGATACCTGAGGATGCGAAGGAGGAAGCTTACGCGTTCGCGGGGCCCATCGGCCAGATCTGGCTGAATCCAAAGTTTCTGGGCGATCCCAAGCTCTTGCGGAATGACCTTAAGGGGCTCGCCCAGAAGGGGTGGCTCGCGCCCGAGGCGGCAAGCAATCCTGCTTACGTGCTAACACACGAGTTCGGGCACCAGGTGCAGTGGTGGCTGCAGAACATCGGCCGACAGGGCTACGCCTTCGAGCCGTTCGTGACGGCCGCTGGGTACGGTCTGGTCTCCGAGACGGAGCGAAGATTGACTGAGATGATGCTGGCGCGTCCCATCAGTCAGTACGCCGCAACGGATGCCAGCGAAGCCTTCGCAGAGGCTTTCGCGCAGTACGAGATGCTTGTCCAGCAAGGCAAATCCATGGACGATCATCCCGCGGTTGCGGCCGTCGCGTGGCTGCTGGAGCACGTGACGCCTGGTAGACTGTACATGCAGGGTCAATGGCGTGCGATGCGCGTGGCGCCGGATGACCAGAAGCAGCGGATCCGAGAGGATGCCGAAAGGTGGGACATGGCGTGATCAAAGCGCCGCCACAGTGTTACTTCTGCCGCCATGTGAGGCAAGACGGTATCCCGCGCGAATGGCGGTGTGCCGCGTACCCGGATGGCATACCGGAAGAAATTTTGCGATGGAAGGTCGACCACAGAGACGCGTATCCAGGCGATCGCGGTATCCGGTTCGAGGCGGATGCAGACGGCGAGCGGGCCGTGAAGAATCATTGGCGGTTGTTGGAGCGGGCGCGTTCGAACCCATGACGGAAGCAAAATCATCGAGAGCGTCAGCCGAACGGTTGGCGCCTTTTTTATGCCCGAAGGCGAGGTGATGCGTGTTGGATATGGCGCGCTACGGTGTGATGAAGGCAGCTGAGGAACAGCACTACACGCTTGGGATCGCGTATCCGGCGAACAAGGTTGACGCTCATGGAGAGTTCACCACGCCGGAGGAGTTGGAGAAAACCGCATGGACGTGGCTCGCGAAGCACCGGAAAATTGGCATCCAGCACCAGGACGGCACCGAGGGCCACGGTATCCCGGTCGAGTCGTACATCTATCGGGGGCCGGACTGGGAAGTGAACGGCCAGGTGGTCAAGGCTGGCGACTGGTTGCTTGGGGTCGTGTGGGACGATGCTGCATGGCAACTCATCAAGCGTGGTGTACTCACGGGCTACAGCATCCAGGGCGACGCGTTCCGTAAACCGGCTGAGGTACAACCGGAAAGGGGGTGATGACGGATGCGGAAGTCGGGGGATGAAGTGCAGGAAATGTTCGACATGGACATTGACCGCGTGGATGCGGTGACGGAGCCCGCCACGGGCATGCGATTCCTCGTGGTGAAGGCTCTCGACGGAAAGGAGGGGCCGAGCTTGGACGAGCTGTTGGCGAAAGCGCAAGAAGACGGTGTTTGGAAGGCGGATCGGGACAAATTGCACGAGCAGGCCGAAGAACGCGCCAAGAAGTACGGGATCGAGTTCAAGGACGGTAAGGGGCATTTGACACCGCCCAAGGGCAAGCCGACGGATCCCGAGCAGTACGCCGACCCGGTAAACTACGCCTATCCCATCGATGAGAGCCACATCCGGGCTGCGGTGGCCTATTTCAACCAAGACGGTCAGCGTGAGGCCGGGGGTTACACGACGGAGGAGTGGGCGATTATCGGTAAGCGCATTGCCAATGCCGCCAACAAGCTCCTGGGCGAAGGCTACAAATACGAAGATGGCAAGATCGTCACGCCCAACAACCAGGGTGACAAGGGAGAGGCGAAGAAAGCGGCGGGCGATCCCGATGACGCTGCCACCCCAGGGTCGGCCGCGTGGGAACAGGCTGACGTCGACCTCATGCAGCGGGCGGTCGACGCCGTAATGCAGGCGCAGAGTGTGGTGGAAGCGATCCGCGATCGAGAGAAGGCTGAGGCTGTCACGGCGGACCCGGACGACTGGGATCAAGTCCAGGCGCTTGAGGCTGTGCTCGACGCCTTGGCGTTTGCGCTGAAAGAACTGGCGGGGGCTCTGTTGGTGGAGCAGGCTGAGGCAGAAGACAAGGGAGGGGAGACCACGGTGGCAAACAGCGTGACTAAAGCGGGCCGCGTGATGAGCAAGGCCAACATGCAGAAAGTCCATCAGGCCATGACGCACATCGCGAATGCCGCTGGCTTTAAGTCCATCCAGCACTTCCACGACACGTGCAAGTCGATGGGGATCTGCGACGAGGACGAGGACCGTCCGGACGAAGATCCGACGGGTGAGGATGACACCGCGAAGGCCCGCAAACCCGAAAAGCCTGCGGAGGATGACGCGCAGAAAGGTCGCGCAGTGAAGTCCGCCGCGGGTGAGAGTCCTGCGGCGGAAGCTGTCATCAAGGCATTGGAGGCAACCGGCTTGACGACGCTGGCGAAGAGCGCCGGGGAGTTGCTCGAAGCAGCGAAGGTCATCAAATCGCTGGAGGAGCGGGTCCAAGCGCTCGAGAATCAGCCGATGCCCGGAGGCCCGATGTTGCGAGGTGCAGCGAATGCACACGACTACTACCTGGTCCGCAAAGGCGATGCGCCGGACCTTACAGACAGCAGGGTCTTGGAGCAGGCCATGAATCAGGTCCAGAGCCCGTATTTACGCGACATTCTGAGCCGCGAGGCCGCGCGCAGGCTGCACCCAGCGGCACAGAAGTAAGACATCCAAAGGCGCAGCGCCGATGAGGCGCTTTTTTCATGGTCAAGGGAGGTATTCCGATGCCGAACATCATGGATATCACGGCTGAGACGATCGCGATGATCAAGCCGGACGTCAAAAAGGCCCTGTCGCAAGGGTATACAGTGGGGCTGGGCCTGACGGGTTACGAACTTGAGGCCCCGTCGAAAAAGCTGTTTCCGGTCTGGTCGCCGTTCCGCAACCGCATTTTTCGCAAGAAAGCCGCCGTAGGTTCGCAGGCTGCACACTGGAAGGCCATCACGCGCATCAACGCCACGCGCCAGCGCCCGAGTGTCGGGTTTGGCCAGGCGGGTCCGCGTGTAACGACGGAAGAGCTGGACTTCCAGAGCGGCTACTATCCGATCGCGCTCGGCGACACGGTGAGCATGGATGCTCAGATGCTTGCGCAAGGCTTCGAGGATCTGCGTGCGACGGCGGGCATCAATCTCCTGTACGCGCTCATGATCGAGGAGGACCGAATGCTCCTGGGCGCGCAGAACTTCAGCACCCCGCAACCGCCCGTTCCGGTGCTGACCGCGAACAGCGCGGGAGGTTCGATCCCGGGCGGCACGACTGTGCACGTCCGGGTGCGTGCGCGAAACCACGAGTGCTATTACTTCGGCGGTGGTTCGCTGCCGTCCGAGAACGCGCAGGTGCAGGTGGCTTCCGACAACAACACCGGTTCGGTGTCGGCTATCGTGCCTGCAACCGATGGGTTCGGCAATTTCAACCCCAAACTGGCCGGTGTCGTGGCGTATGACTGGTACGTTTCGACGGACGGTACGACCTACTGGTACTACACGACAACGGTGGTCAACAGCGTGCTCATCACGAGCATCCCGACGGCGGACAACCAGCCTCCGCAACTGCCTGACTTGGCACCTCCGACGCCGTGGGGGAATGCTTGGGTGGACGCTTCGGCCGACCCGAACACGTTCAACGGGCTGTTGGCGACGCTGTCTGGATGGTACTTGAACGGCACACTCGTCTCGCCGGGCACGCCTGGAGCAACGCCGCTCGGAGCGCTTTTCAAGTCGCTCGACGGCCAGAAGCTCACGGCGTCTGCCGGCCGCATCGTCGAGATTGACGAGATGCTGGTCCGCATCTGGGACAAGGTGCAGCTGTCGCCGACGCGGATCCTGGTCTCGGGTGAACAGATGAATGACATCACCGCGGGCATCGTGAAGTCGGGGAATGGTGGCGGCGGCACCTACGCCATCGTGGATGCGAATGACCCAACGGCGCGGCGCAATCTGCGGGCTGGTTACGCGGTCGTCGAGTACACGAACCCGATCATGCCGAACCAGCCCATCGAGATCGAGGTCATGCCGCACCTTCCGCCGGGCACCATCGTCATCATCACCGAGGCGCTGCCATACCCGAACAACCAGGTGGCAAACGTCCTCGAGGTGGAGACGCAACAGGAGTACCAGCAGATCGAGTACGCGATGGCTCGCCAGGATGGCCCGCTCGGCGGTCCGCGGTACGACCTCGAAGTGCGCGCGATCGAGACGTTCAAGAACTACTTCCCGGGTAGCATGGCGGTCCTCTGCAACGTGGCGAGCGGCGAGCCGAACATCCTGTGAGGTGATGCCGCATGTTGATACGGTCGTTGCACCACGCACACGTCTTGGTGGCAGGTGAAGAGAAGTTCGAGGGGGCGGGGGGCGTGTTTGACGTTCCAGAGGCGATCGGCCGCGTGCTGATCGCCTTTCCTCACTTCGAGGAAGTCGTCGAAACCGCGGCAGCGGACGTCGGTGAGCAGCAGGCGACGGAGCCGCGAACTGCATCGAGCGGCAGGCGCAGGTCTGTGAGGAAGGGCTGAGCCATGGGCGCGGCATATGCGACGATTGTAGACCTCGCGTCTGCCATCGATTTGTCTGAGCTCGCGCAACTCGCGACACCGGTGAACGCGGGAGACGTCCAACTGACCACCGATAGGCCCGTCTCGTTAGCCGCGGGGGCATGCCTGCTGGTCGGCTATCGCGGGCAAGTGGGTGAGACCGCAACGGTGAGCGCCGTGTCGAGCGATGGCACGTCCGTCACACTGGCGGGTCCGCTCATGCAAACACACCCAGCAGGCACTTGGTTGCTGGATGCAACACCTTTCCCATCGGTCCTCGAAGCGGCCAGCCGACTCGTGGACCAGTTGACGTACACGCCCGCAGGCGGGTGGGCGTTCGCCGATCGCGTGACCGTTACGCGCGGGGCGAAGGTCGGCCGCGATGGTACCACCATGGTGAGTCTGGACCACACGCCGGTGCAGCAGGTGCACGCGGTGACGGTGCAAGCGAGTCCTCTTGAGCCGGTGTGGGATATTCCCGCCAGTCAGGTCTGGTGGGACGACGAGGCGTACGTTGTGGCAGTGCACCTGGGAGACCTGAGCGAGCTACTGGCGCTCCGACCGGTCCGAATGACGATCACCTATTCGGGTGGCTACACGGCCGACGAGATGCCTGCGGACATCAAGCGGGCCACGGCCATCTTGGCGGCTCGCCTGTGGAAGGAGAAGGACAGCGGGTACTCGGACGTGATCGGGAACACGGACTTTGGCCTGCTGCAATACACGCAAGCTGCGCCGAAAGACGTGCTGGCCATGCTCCAGCCGCGGCGGCGCGTGGGAGTGTAAGGCATGGCACGGGTGAGAGTGGCTCAGTTGCCGGATTTGACGAAAGTGAAGGACGTTGCGATGGATGCGGGAGCGCGCGGGATTGCTGCAGGTTGTCATGTTTTTCAACGGGAGGCAGTGTTCATCATACATGCCGAAAGACGGGTGGCAACCGGCACCCTTGCGCGGTCCATCTCAGTAACCAATCCGCCTCTAAGGGCCGATAACCAAATCATCGGGACTGTCTTTGCGGACGCTCAAAAGGCTCCGTATGCGCCGTTTGTGGAGTACGACACGCGGCCACACGTGGCACCATTCAAGCCGTTCGTTGACTGGGCCGTGAGCAAGGGCAACAGAGAATTCGACGTGCCTGTCAGACGCGGATCCAAGCGGCACATGGATCTCGCCCGCGCCGGATGGTTGGCGGTCAAGAAGCGCGGCACGAAGGGCATCCATTTCATGCGTCGAGCCTACGAAGCGAAAAACGAGGAGGCCAAAGAGCTCATCATCCGCTATGTGAGGGAGGCGCTCGCCCGATATGCCCGTTGAACGTATCATCCACGCGCTCGTCGCGATCGAACGCCGCACGATGCCGCAGGCGCAGGTCTATGAGCATTTGCCGGAGTCGGTGGGGAAACTGCCTGCCATCCTGCACTGGCCTGCAGGCGGGAACATCCCGTGGGACCGCGACGTGACGTATACCATCGATCACAACATCGAAGTCCGGGTGCTGTTCAGCCGAGCGGATGCCCTGTCTTCCGATGCCGCGGCCAAGCCGTGGATCGAAAAGTTACGCAGGGCCATTGACCAGGACCCGAAGCTCGGCGGCGTGGTCGAAAACAGCGGTGTCACGGGCTATCGCTACGGCATGGTCGAATACGGCGGCACGACGTATCTGGCTGTCGTGATCACGGTCCGCGCGGTCGAGCGCGTGATTGCGGGGGAGGTGACGGGGTGAAGACCTACGTGGTCATGCCCGGACATACCGTGGCTCTCGGTGCCGGTATCGTGTTTCAGGCCGACCCTGAGCGCGTAGCAGGGGCATTACGTGCGGGGGCCATTCAAGAGGTCGAGGCGCCTGTGCCTCCGCAGGAGCCAGTCCAAGCCCATCCTGAGCCTGACCAACAACAGGCTGAACCTGCTCCGAACGCCGCCGATCCCAAGGCGGCATTTTAACTGCCCATGAAAGGAGTCGATCACCAATGGCCGTGAACTCGGCGAACATCATTATCGGTCCGTGCAGCTCGTTCAAGGTCGATGACCAGGATATCGGTGCGACAGCAGGCGGCGTCGAAATCCAAATCCAGGACAAGTACACCGACATCCAGGTCGACCAATATGTCGGCGTGGTGGCGCGCGGGCTGACCGAGCGCACGATGACCGTGAAGACGCAGATTGCAGAGGCTTCGTTGCAGAACCTGCAGATTGCGTGGAACCAGCCGAATGCGCCGACCACCGACGCGCAAAGCGGCGCGACGACGCTTGCCATTGGCTCGCAACCCACGTTCAAGTACCATACGCTGACATTCGTCGGCCCGGGGCCAAACGGGAAGACGCGGACGTTCACCGTGCATAAGGCGACGGCCATGGCCAGCAGCAACTACACGATGGCGAAGGACAAGCCAGCATTCGTCGAAGTCACGTTCGAGTGCCTGCCTGACTTCACGCAACCCGCTGGGCAGGAGCTGGCGACGGTGAGTGAGGTGGCTGCCTCGTGAGTTTGGAGACCACAGCAACGGTGACGCTTGGCGGCAAGGAGTATGTGGCGAAGGCGGTGCCCGTCGCGAAACTCATGCGACTCGCGCGGGAATTGAGCGGCGTCGCGGAATCGCTACAGGGAGTCGATGCAACCGACACCGATCAGGTGTTCGAAGGCATCGTCGGACAGCTCGGCACGAGTTTGGACGCGTTCTTTCGCACGTTCATTCCGACCTTGCCGAAGGGGCTGTTTGAGGACGAAGAGAAAGGCCCTTCGCTTCCAGAGATCGTCGAAGCCGTCAAGACGGTGGTGACACTCAACCGTATCGACACCCTGGGAAACTTCTTGCGCCAGCTGGGGCTGCAGGTGCAGCTCCAGACGGCATACCGCTGAATGAGCTGATGGAGTTTTGCGCTGAGACGTATGGATGGACGCCCGGGATGATGCTTGAGGAGACGCCCTGGGCGTCCATTGTCGGCCTGTTGGAGGCGCGGGCGGATCGCATGCGCCGGTACGCGCCGGCATCTGAGGCCGCAGTGCTGTCGCCAGTGGGAGAGCACACGTGGGGCATAGGAGCGAGGTGATACGGTGGACAACCTCATCATTCGCCTGATACTCGACGCGGGCCAGTTCGCTTCCGAGCTCGACAAGGAAGAGGCGAAGATCCGCGAGCTCGACGCGATGTCTCTTCGCGACAAGACGGTCAATGTCGACGTGCAAGACGCGGAGGCCAAGGCGGAACTCGCGGAGATCGCGCGCGCGGAATCGAAGACGGTCCGTGTCGACCTCGACGATGCGCGGGCAAGGGCGCGCATCGAAGAAGATGCGCGCGACCGCGATACCACTGTGCGTGTCCGGGTGGACGATGCAGAAGCCCGCGCTCGCCTCGCCGAGGATACGAAGCCGGAAGAGAAGCGGGTCCGGCTGAACATCGAAGGCGGCGAAGGGGGCGGTCTCGGGATCGGGGCCTTGCTGTCCGCTCTGCCAATGCTCTCTCCACTCGTGGCGACTGCCACGGCAGGTGTGATGGGACTCGCATCTGCCTTCGCATCAGCGACAGCTGGCGTCGGCGGTTTCGCGGTCGTGGCTGTGCCTACGCTGAAGGACGTGTTCCAGGGCACGGAGGCGGTGCAGAAGGCGCAGGAGGCGTACAACAACGCGGTCACGAACAAACAGCGGCAAGAGGCTCTGCAGAAAGAAAAGGAAGCCTGGGCGAGCATGGATGCTGAGGAGCAGCGCGCGGCGCGATCGCTCATGGACTTCCAGCAATTCTTTCGGCAGTTCCGTCAGTCCTTCGAGACGCCTGTGATCAATGCGTTCGTGAATGGTCTCCAGATGTTGCGGCAGCTGCTCATCGATATGCGTCCGGTGATTCAGAACGCAACGGAAGCGTTCACGGAGCTTGAGGGAGAGGCTGGGCGGGCGCTCGGTTCGCCGTATTGGCAACAGTTCTTCGGCTTTCTTGGCTCGACCGCAAAGCCCATGTTGCTGGACTTCGGTCAGGCCATCGGGAACCTGATCAAAGGCTTCACCGGGCTCCTCATGGCGTTCCAACCGCTCTCGACCGGCATGGCGCAGGGGCTCCTGACGCTCACACAGCGGTTCGCCGCATGGGCAACCACCTTGCAGTCGAGCCAGGGTTTCCAGCAGTTTGTGGCCTACGTGCGAGCAAATGGCCCTTTGGTCGTCCAACTCATCGGGCAGCTTGCAACGATTGCGACGCAGCTCTTGAGCGCGTGGGCGCCTGTGGGGCACCAGTTGCTTGAAGCGGCTGTGTCGTTGGGGCAGATGGTATCGGGATTGCTGAAAGCGAACCCTGCGCTGGGGACGATGCTTGGGTACCTCGTGTCGGGCATAGGCATGTTCAAGCTGTTCGGGGGCGCGATAAGTCCTATCGTGTCGGGCATCGAGTCCCTGAGCGGTGTGCTGAAGCTGATCGGATCCGGCTTCGAGGTGCTGAGCGGCCTGGTGAGCTGATTCGCGACCGTGATGATCACCGCCTTGCGGGGCGTTGCGCTGGCCTTCATGACGAACCCGATTACCGCCATCATCACCGCGATCGTGGCGGCGGTGGCCGTGGGAACATACGAGATCATCACACACTGGACGCAGGTGCGGCAGTTCCTTGTCGACGTATGGAACGAGCTGAAGTCGGTTGCGTCCACGGCTTGGAATGCCATCAAGACCGCCATCTCGACAGCCGTGACCGCCGTCCATCAAGCGATCACGACCGCATGGACTGCAATCAGCACGGCCACGTCATCGGTGTGGAATGCGATCCGGTCTACGCTGTCAGGGGTGTGGAACGGACTTCTGAGCATTGACCGCACAGTGTGGGATGGCATCAGGAGCGGGATCTCGACCGCTTGGAACGCGGTGCGGGATACGACGTTGTCCGTGTGGAACGCCATTCGCTCGACGCTCTCGGGCATCTGGAACGGACTCGTGTCGACTGTGCGGTCTGTGTGGCAGAACATCACGTCGGCCATCCGCACAGCCTGGGAAACGGTGCGGAGCACCACTACGTCGGCATGGGCCGCGATTCACAATGCGCTGACATCCGTCTGGAACGCGATTCGTTCGACCGTCACGTCCGCGGTCTCGACGGTTCGGTCCGACATCACCGCCGCGTGGGAAGCCATTCGATCCGCGACTTCGTCTGCGTGGAACGCCATTTCGTCGGCCATCCGCTTGGTGGTATCCGGCATTCGCTCCACGGTCAGTGCGATGGTCTCGGATGCGTTTGGTTGGGGCCGGAACCTCGTGACGATGCTCGGCAACGGCATTCGCAGTGCGATCAGCTGGGTGGAGAACGCTGCGGAGTCTGTCGCGCGCGCCATCAAGCGCTTCCTGGGTTGGCACAGTCCGACCGAGGCCGGGCCAGGTCAGGACTCTGACCAGTGGATGCCGAACCTCATTCGCATGTTGGCCGAGGGGTTGCAGGATGGCCAGACGACGGTTGGTCAAGCGGCCAGCGACACGGCAGATACCATCGCGTCGGCGTTCCAGGGCGCAGCGTTGGCAGCGGTGCAGTCCGTCACCCCTCTCGCCGGGGACATCGCATTCGCGCTACAGACCGCGCAACCGACGATTGCGAAGGCCGCACAAGGCTTTGCGGATCCCATTTCGCAGTCCTTGCAAACGCAGATTCAAGCAGCGCAAGCATATCTCCAGCAGTTGAGCCAGCCGAATGCGAAGTTGCAAGCGCAACTGACGCAGGCCCAGAACCAACTCCAGGCTGCGAAAAACCACTTGCAAGAGGTCGTCAACCAAAGCGCAACGACGGTCGAGGCAGCCAAACGCCGGATTATCGATGCCTCGGAACAAGAAGCCAACGCGGTGGCCGCAGCGAAGCAGCGCGTAGCGGAAGCGCACACGAAAGCCGCCAAACAGGTCGCGGAGAAGGAGCTGCAAGAGGTCGAGGCTCATGAGCAGGCCACATCGCGCATCCAACGCGCAGAGCTACAGAAACTCCAGCTCGAGGAGCAGGACCAAAAGCGGGCGGCGGAGGCACAGGTCAAAGAGGCCGAAGCACATGAGCAGGCTCTCCAGCGGATTGAGCGGGCGGAGCAGCAAAAGACACGGGCCACCGAGGAGCACGTCAAGCAAACGGTCACTATGCTCGACCAGGCGCAAAACGCGTGGACGGGCTATCTGCAGAAGATCCAGCAGGCGCAACAGACCTACCTGCAGGGTGTGCAGCAGGTCAAGAGCCAGCTTCAACAGCAAATCGCAGAGCTCCAACAGCAATTCAATCAGCAACTCCAGGACACGACGCAATCGATCGCGAACTTCGCAGGCGGCATATTTAGCGAGCTACAGCATCAACAGGTGACTGGCGATCAGTTGCTTGCGAATCTGCAGAACCAGGTGCAGACGCTCCAGCAATTCAACGCCGACATCCAGTCGCTTGCAAGCCGCGGCGTGGGTCAGGACTTCATCCAGCAGCTTGAGCAGTTGGGACCGCAGGCCGCGGACCAAGTGCATGCGCTCGCCCAGATGACGCAACCGCAACTCGAACAATACGTCCAGCTGTGGCATCAACAGATTGCGGCAGCGCGGCAGGCCGCGGAACAGGAACTGGAGCCTGTCAAGCAGTCGATGGCCCAGAAGATAGCCGATCTCACGCAACAGGCTCAGGACAAGCTCCAGAAGCTGAATGAGCAGTTGCAGCAGTCGCTGACGAAGGCCACGACCGAGGTGTCGAATCAGCTGACGCAACTGGGGCAAAAGGCGGCGCTTAACGGTCAAACGTCCGTGCTGAAGATGGTGCAGTCCATTCAGGGGCAATTGCCGCAGCTCCTTAACACCGCGCGCACGTGGGGCAATGACGTGATTACGGGCGTCACCACAGGGATGCAGCAGCTCATCCCGTCATGGGCGCAGAGCGCGGTGTCGTGGGGCAACAGCGTCATGACATCGATGGGCAACGCCATGGCCGGTTCGGCTTCACGTGTAGCCTCTGAGGCCGTCGGTTGGGGCCGGAACGTGACGAACAACATGGCGAATGGGATGCGGGGACCCATCGCCCAGGTTGTTGGCGAAATGTACTCTTACGGCGCAAACGCAGCGCAGACGTTTGCGGCCGGCCTGCTTTCTCAGCTCGGTGCGGTAGCGGCAGCTGCAAGCCAAGTCGCGAAGACCGTATCCGATCACTTTCCGCATTCGCCTGCGAAAACGGGACCTCTGCGCACAGCGGACAAATGGGGTCCGAAGCTCATGCAGATGTTCGCGGAGGGCATTACGCAGCATGCACCCGTGGTGCAGTCGGCGCTCGCGAATGCACTCATGGCTCCGCAGGTCAATGTGTCGCCTTCCGTGCAGGCGATGGTTCGGGGCGCGACGCGAGCCGTGTCTTCGGCCGCTGGCGCGCAGAGTCAAGTGGTGCACAACCAAAATGCGCCGCTTATGCACATCGACACAGTCGTGGTGCGCAACGAACAGGACATCTATCGCCTGTCGAATCAGCTTAGCGATCTGAATCGGTATACGCTCCGGGCGTTGGGGGTGAGCCGATGATTCCGGGAGCGACCATCAATGGACACCGCCTCGAAGAATTCGGCTGCTACCTGTCCAAGCGCAAGGTCGATCTCGTGCCCGTCACGCGCGACATCGAGGTCACCATCCCTGGGCGTCCCGGTGTATACGACTTCCGCACGGAGCACAGCAAGCGGCAGCTCACGCTGTCGCTTTCGTTTGTCGCGGATTCGCGCTCAGCACTGCAAGCCAATCTGCGTGCCTTTGCACGCGTGGTTGACCCGACCCAAGGGTACATCCCGCTCATCTTCGATGATGAGCCGGACAAAGTGTACCGGGTGAAGGTCACGCAAGAGATTGCCACGACCTATTTGCCGACGATTGCACAATTCGACCTCACGCTGAAGATGGCCGATCCGTTTATCTACGCGGCGCAGCCGACATCCGTAACGAAGGCGATGGAGCCAGGGGATCACATGGCGGTGACCAACGCAGGCACGGCCAGCACAGGCATGCTCATCTCGATCAGTCCTGTGGCCGACGGTGTGGTCGTGAACCCTAGTGTCACGGTCGGAGCTGTCACCGTCACGTGGACGGGGTCCATTGCGAGCGGTCAGACACTGCACATCGACACGGAGGGATACACCATCGACCTGAGCGGCGTGAATGCGATGGCCGGATGGACGGGGGATTGGCCGCAATTGGCGCCGGGGGATAACACGCTCATTTTCCAGGCGGGAGTCGGGAGCAGTGCAGCACAACTCACCGTGTCGTTCACAGCCCGATTCGTGTAGGGAGGTGCAAGGGTGCTCGTCTACAACATCGCCAAGAAGATGCTCATGGACGGGTCGCTCAATCTGCTGAACGATCCCGTCAAGGTGATGCTGGTCGGTGCGAGCTATGTGCCGAATGCGGATGACAAGTACGTGGCGCCGAGCGGCGCAGGAGGCGCCGAGATCAGCGGTACGGGTTACACGCCGGGATGGGGGAAGACCGGCAGACAGCTGCTTACGAACAAGGCCGTCGCGGAAGATGACAGCGGCGATCGCGGCTACTTGACGGCGGACAACGTGACGTGGACCGCGATCAATGCAGGCACGGTGCAGGCCGCGATTCTCATTCGCGAAGGGCAGAGCGACGACAGCACATCCATTCTCATCGCGTACATCGATCAGGGCGGATTCCCGATCACCACAAACGGCGGCGACCTGACGATTCAGTGGAGTGCGTCAGGCATCCTGCAAATCACGTGAGGTGATAACTTGACCACGCTGAAGCGCGAGGACACGCCGTATCAAGGTATGTACCCGGCCATTCTGCCTCAGCATTTCGATGCAGGAAGCACCAGCACACTGCTTACGGGCAAGGACAATCCGCTCCCAACGTACTCGCAGGGCTCGAACGCCCTCATTGGCAGATACACGCTCACGTGGTCGGGCGGTGCGGGGGCGGGCACCACGCAGTCGACGACGGTGCCATTGCCCACGCAGCTCCAGAAGGACGCACTGTATCTCGTATCCGTGCAGAATCCGTCATCGCTCGGCACTTCGGTGACGGTCACGCTCAACAACATGATTGACTTCGGTGCAGGACCCATTGCTTCGAACGTCACGAGCGTGTCCGTGCCAAGCGGCACGACCAAGAGCTACCTCGTACAAGGATGGCTCATGGGCGATGCGGCCGCACAGATCGCGGCGTCCAATGACTCGTCCGTCAGCTCAAACGGCGGGAGCATCTACATCCAGGTGAGAGCCGTATGATCCTGAGCGCAACCCGGAAACCGCTCAAGCTCACGGAGTACGCGGGTTTGGTCCTGCGAGACGGACCCGTCGTGTACTATCGCATGGACGATACGGCAGGCACCCAGGTGACAGACCTCAGCCCAAACCGTCTCCACGGGACGATCAATGGCGGTGTGACACGGGCGCAGCCAGGCGCGACGCATGACGGGGATTTTGCCATGGCCTTCGACGGCAGCAGCGGGTACATCAATGTGCCCTTGACGTCGACCACAAACATCCCAAGTACCGCGCCGATGACCATCGAAGCCTGGGTCTATCCATACTCGTTTAACGCGCGTTCTGCGCCGTCCGGACAGTCCGGGTGGTGCATTGCGGCGACCAATGGCACGGGCAATAACGACGGGTGGTCATGGGGATTTGACGGAAGCGGCGGGTTGTGGTGGTGGCCCGCGCCGCATGCGGACGTGCGGTTTCAGTCACAGGTGGTTGCGCAGCGACAGTGGTCGCACATCGTTCTGGTCAGTACCGGCAGTCAGGTCTCGTTCTACGTGAACGGCCGGCAGATCACGTCAGCCGGGAATTCCGGGCAGGGGGCGAGTAACGAGCGCTTTTGGGTCGGCGGATGCGGTTGGGTGAACGGCTGGACCTATGGCCTGATCGATGAATTCGCGCTCTATCCCCGCGCTCTCACCGCGCAACAGGTGATGGATCACTACAACGCGGGACGAATGGGAGCTCGGCGGATCAATTGATGCTGGAGGTGATGGACAATGGCCCAGTCCGAGGACTACAGCCTCGTGGCAAGCTCCATCTATAGCGGCGGGCCGACCTCCAGCGGCTCATCTACATCGAGCGCAACGCAAGAAGACTACACACAGTTGGCGTCGGCGTTGTACCTGGGCGACGGAGGAGCGCAATCGACGGGTACCGTCCTGCGGCCTCCGACGCTGTCTGTAAAGTTCTCGGCGTTGCCGACACCAAAGCCGCAGAGCGACCAGGCAGACGTCTTGGCGGTACGCCTCATGCCGCTGGCTCCATCGGTCCAGGTGGGCAGGGTCAAGGCACCTGCGAAAGCAGCCAGCGCAGGAGTGTCGGCGATCGCGCCGACCTTGCGGCACATCCCGTTTAGTCCGTATCCGATCCTGTTGGACGGAAACGGAAAGCCTCTGGCGGTGCTCGACAAAGCCTATGACTACTACATCCAGGACCAATTGCTGAGCAATGACGCCGGGCAGGAGATTGTGACCTTCACGGTGCCGCTCGACGACAAGGCGCGTCTCATCCAAAATGAGATGACGCTCAGGGTGCTCAACCGGGATTATGCCGTGCGTGTGGTGGACGATCACTTGACGCAAGAGGGGCTGATGGTGCGGACGATCACGGCCGAGGCGACGTGGTACGACATTCAGTTCCTGCCGCCCGTTCAGCCTGCGACGTGGGTCAACCAAACGGCCTCCGTGATCCTGACGGATCTGCTGAAAGACAGCGGCTGGTCGGTAGGCACGGTGGAGCCGCAACAGACTGCGGGGTTCGTCGTCTCAGAGCCGACGAATTTGCTTGCATGCCTGCGGCAATTGGCGGCTACATTCGGTGCAGAGCTCTATTTTGACACGCGTCGTCGCACAGTCTCGCTCGTGACGGCGGTCGGGCAAGACCGCCGAGACGTGCTCCTGGCACGCGGCAAGAACGTGCAGGAACTGCTGCGGCGAGAGGATACGCGTCAGCTGGTGACGAGGCTCTATCCATACGGGAAAGACAAGCTTACGGTGTCGTCCGTCAACGGCGGACGTGAGTACATCGAGGACTACTCGTATTTCGACGCGCGCGGTCTGCCTCGAAAAGTGATCACGCAGGTATGGCAGAACGATAGCTACACGGAGCCTCTGGCGCTTTTGCAACGTGCGCAGGTGGAACTGGAGCGTTTAGCGCAACCGACGTACAGCTACACCGTGGCAGGTGTGCTGGACATCGTCTTATCGCTCGGTGATCGAGTGCAGGTCTACGATCCGGACATTGGCTTGCACGAGACTTTCCGCGTCTCGCAACGCAACTGGTATCCACTCGAACCGTGGCGGACGACCATGCAACTCGATACGCCGCTGTCGCTCCTGGCCTCGCAGCTCCTGGGTACCCAGACGTCCGACAGCACATTCTCGAACACGTCGCAGGCAGCATTTGCGCAGGCTACAAACGGCGTCGCACTCACGCTTGGGACGAGCCCGCAAACGGTGGTCACGTTGCCGTTCTCAACATTGTCGATTACCGACGCAGAGTTCCACTTCACCATCATCGGGCAGGCGAGTGCGGCGGGTGTCGTCACGACCACGTTGCAGCTGAACGGTCAGCAGATTGGCCCCATATTCCGGCATGCCGTGGTGACGGGGTGGAACACGCTGACGGCAAGCGTGGTGCTGCAGAGCATCCCGCAAACCTCCGGGTTCCTGACGCTCGTAGTTGGCGTGTCTGCGGGGCAACTCACCATCAATGTGGGCGACGCCCAGATGTACGTCTACGCGGCCAACATGATCGGCGGCGGAGAAGGCTTCCCGTTTGCGGAAGTGGAGGACGAGATGCCGGCAGTGGCCGCTCCGCGAGACGGTATCCCAGCGTACCGTATCATACCTCCGCGAATGGTCGCGCTCTCCGAACAAATTGCTGGGGTGATCCAGCTTTCCGATACAGCGACTGTCACCACGAAGTAAGGGAGGGGTGGGCTGTGTGGGACCCATTGCCGAGGCTCGATGAACCCCACGGCGTCATCACGGTGGAGCTATTCGACGCCCGGTCGGGGAAACTGTTGCACCGGGAGCGGAAGTCTAATTTCATTGCGCTTCCAGCCAAGCAGGAGTTTCTGTTCGCGCAGATGGACCGCTTTGGCGGGCTCTTTGTCGGCCAATTCCAGCAGCCGTACGTGTGGGCGAGGTCGTGTTTCGACGTTATCTATCTAGGGACGGACACGTCTCCCGAATCTCCGAGCACGGAAAGGTTTGTTCGTGGCCAGATTGTCGGATGGGCCTCTCGTACGATGACCTATAACGGCGGCGATCCGCTACGTGGTTCGATCAACGTCTCGGAATCTACTTGGAGCACGTCTCGTGTACACTTCGTTTTCGACTGGCCGACGAACTCAGCCAATGGGACCATTGCGAGCGTGGGATTCGCTGGATTCCGCGGTGATCTAATCGTTCAAGGGGCGTCAGTGTTGCCAATAGGCTCGACCACAGTGCAAGGCAACAACGGGCGTGGCATGGCGTACGCCAATGGATACGTGTACTACCTCGACGGCAACAATCTGCTGTCGAAAATCGACCCGAATACCGGCAATGTCGTGGACACCACGTATGTGCAGGTGACAGACAACCCGTCGAACTTGGCATTCGACGGCACAAGCTTCTGGGTATGCTCGGGAAACAAGCTCCATCGATTGAATGCGGACGGCACAGTGGCGTCGAATTTAACGTTGACGCGCTTGCCGTCGATCAGAGCATTCACGTTCGACGGTGGGTACATATGGGTGTACTGCGATGACAGCTACAATGCCGACAACCAGACGAGCAAACCGTACTCAGGGAGTCTCTACAAGTTCGACTTAAGTGGCAATTTGGTCGGGATTATCCCGAACTCTCTAGGGGGGCCGATATCACTAAGCGCGGCGAACAATCAGCTCTATGGCATTTACAACCTGGGGTGCAGCATCTCTGACAAGCAAGGCAACTGGATTTGCAGCTGTGCTGCCGATGCCAACGCAGCGGCGCAGTCCGGGTCTTATGCGGCGCTCGCGCCGGACGGGGTCAGTTACTACCTTGTCGACGACAGAGGGTATCTATCGCGCATCTGGTTAGGGGCCCTGGGTAGCCGCGTGCTGTTGTCGTCGCCGATCCAGAAGAACAACACGCAGACGCTCAAGGTGACCTATGACATCACGTACAATCTTCTGCCTATAGGTTAGGAGGCCAGCTATGAACGAGCTGCAATTGCATGAGCGCGTGAGCCGCGTGGAGGCGAGCGTTTCGGCGCTGCAACGACAGTACGATCAGCTGCAACGGGATGTATCGGAACTGCGAGACGACGTGGGCGATTTGAAGGCGCAGATCGCCGACGTGAAAATTGAGCAGGCCCGTCACTTCGCCGAAGTGAAGGACCTACTGCACGGGGTGACCAACAAGGCGCTGAATAGTCTGCCGCCCTGGGGCGCGATTGTGACCATGGTCTTCGGCGCGTTGGCAGGCGCGATCGCAGGCGCGTTGCTCGGCCACGTTTGGCGGTGAGCCCATGTACAACAAGGGAATACGACTACTGGCCCGATGGATGACAGCGCCATCCTTCGTGGCCTTTTTCTTTGGGCTCATCGGCTTTTGGATTGCGTTCAATGCCATCAGTCCGTGGAAGTTCGACGCGCCCCCTTTTATGGCGCTGAACCTCATCATGAGCGCACTGGCCGGGGTGCAGGCCACGGTGGTAGCGGTGGCGCAGCGGGAAGAGGAGGCGAAGCGCGCACAGCGCGACGAGTACATGCTGCATCTGCTCGAGGCGGTGTCGCACCTCTTGGCGGATCGCATCGCCGAGAAGTCCAAGGCGGAACCGCCAAACGAAGGGGGGTGAAAGGCGTGCCTTCGCCTCAGACGTTTATCGCGGAAATCGCGCCCACGGCGATCGAGCTCTACAAGCGGTATCGGATCTCCGCCGCACTGCAGATCGCGCAAGCATGTCTGGAGTCCGGGTACGGGGAGCATGCACCCGGCAACAACCTGTTCGGCGTCAAGGCGTATGGGTGGGCGGGGCCAGTTGTACGCGTGGCCACGCAAGAGTTCGTGCAAGGCCGCTGGACGGAGGTGGAGGATTCGTTCCGCGCATACGCATCGTTCGCGGAATCTCTGCGCGACCACGTCGAGATGCTGGCGTTGTCGGAGCGGTACCGAAATCTCATCGATGCAAGGTGGGACGTGGCGGCTAGATTGATCAAAGCAGACGGGTACGCGACGGATCCTGCGTATCCAAGCAAACTCATTGCCATCATCGAGCAGTACAAGCTCTATCAATACGACGGGGAGGGAACCCACGTGCTGCAACTGGGGAGCAAGGGCGACGACGTAAGGCAATTGCAGCACCAGCTCAACGTGGTCCTCGGTACGAACCTTGCCGAGGATGGTGTGTTCGGTCCTGGCACGGAAGCGGCTGTCCGGGCGTTTCAGCAGCTGAAGCATTTGCAGGTTGACGGGATCGCAGGGCCGTCGACGCTCAATGCGCTCGAGACGGCCTATCAGGCGAAAGCGGGATCGTCGACGGCTGGTGGGCATGAACAGCAATCGGCCGGGACAAGCCATGCGGCAGAACTGGCCGCGAAGGTGGCCCAGCTGCTCGAGCAGGCTCAAGGCATTCTCAGGCAAATCCAATGAGGAGGCGACGATCATGATGAACATCGAGTTGCAGGTGCTGGAGAGCGTGACGTCCGTAGTGACGGCGGGTGTGGGCGCATTGGTTGCGGCCGCAGCCCCGGCTGTCAAACGCTACATCGACCGACACGTTGCGGCGAAGGAAGCGCAGATCGCGGACACTGTGATCGACGGTCTCGCGCAAATCGCTGAGTCTGTCGTGGCAGATTTCAACCAGCGTGTGGTGCGTGAAGCGAAGGCACAGGGCGTGTGGACGCCGACGCTGAAGCAGGCCGTTAAACAGGACGCGGTTCAAGCTGTGTTGGCGCAAGGAGCAAACCTGGCGGCGTTGGCGGAACAGACAGTGGGGAATGTGCCGAGCTTGGTTGAGTCACTGGTGGAACAAGCTGTAGCAAAAGGAAAGGCCTCAGTCGCACAAAAGGAGAATGTTGCTCCTCAAAGTAATGGACAGGAGAAGATCTCGGCGGTATCGTGAAGAAAAAGGGATAGGTACAGTGAGAACGAAGTGGCAGACGGATATGGGGGCGGCGCTCCCCCATGTTATACTGGAGGCAAGGGGAGGGACTATTCCCCTTGCCGAGGCCTACTTCCGATGCTTGCACCGCCTGCCGCGTCGCGTTCCGGGAGGGCCTCGTTAGTCATGCTGATCACGATTTCTCGGAATTGTTTTACGCGGCCCTAGTCCGTGCTTTTTCCGATTGTACTCAAGGTCAGGAAGTGCGCGCTCGATGTCCTCGCGAAAGAAGAGCTTCGTAGCCTTCTGCGATTTGAATGGCTCAAACTTCCCCTGCTTCAGCATATCATTCAGTCGTTGACGACTTACGTTTAATATTTCCATGACATCGGTACTGGTCAGGACCTGCTCCGCTATGTAGCGGCGCAGGTCTTCCGTCGATTCAAAGTGCAGACGCATTGGTCAGCGCTCCTTTCGATGTCGCAGCAAAGTGTTGACTGCGATACCGATAGCAGAGAGTGAAATCACCAGGGCGGCGATGTTCAGGCCTAACGTCCACGCGTGCACTCGCGTTCCCCCTTTACGACAGGTATCCAAGTGGCTATCATAGGCGTATCATGGTTGGTGTAAGGAGGGGCTTGCGCCCCTGCCTTACTTCCGCTGGCGAGGCCTCCGACGTTTCCTAGGCGCCCGGAGGCCTTTGCTGTTCGTCAACGCTGTGATGAGGTTGACGACCGCGGCGGCTAGATTGAGGATAGCCACCAACCATTCCATTGCATCACCTCCTGATTTCATTGTAAGCTAACTACATACAAGAGTCAATAGTAAACATGTATATCTAACTTGGAAAGTAACGAATGACAATCTCAATACACAGGTTCCATGCAAGGTGATTTGTGGTTGACAAGTGAGACTGGTACCATGTAGAATAGTATCGCAAGGTTCTGGGGGGATGTCTGATGGAGGTAGAGGTTATCAGAGTTGATCTGGACAATCTACCGATGCAACTCAGGCAAATCCGCTCGCAGAAGAAAATCACGCAGCGTCAGTTGGCTGAGCGAGCACAAGTTAGTCAACAAACTGTCTCGGCCATAGAGCATGGCCGAATCGAGCCGTCTTTGAAGGTCCTGAGTGCAATTGCGTTGGCGCTTGGCGTTTCACTGATTGTCGGCGCTATAGGGGAAATAAGGAAACAGCCCACTTGAGAAGAAAGGTGGATTTACATGGGGCAAACAAAAAGCTGGCCAAGCCCCAGAGGGCCAACCAGCAAACGTTAGATCGGCCAGTTGAGAGAAAGGTACCAAGGATAAGCCGACCTCAAGATGAAATACGGATCCATAAAAATCGAACGTCTTGAGTGTATCCTTTGCTTTTCTTCTACGCAAGCCGACCATGCGTTCGGTTGTCCTTTTGGGGCGATAACACACCCTGAAAGGATGATCTTCGTGATTAAAATTTGCAGACCGTATATTCGCCTCCAAGATGGCAAGACGATTTATGCGCGAGACTACGGACTGAAAGCATTTTGTTTCGAAGTAACTGAGGAGGAACACGCAGCCTATTGGAGGAAAAAAGGAAAAGAGCCGCCAAAGCGCTGAATGATCGAAGAGGACACCCTTTCGGCGGGGTGTTCTCATTGTAATTGTAATCGACTCGGGTTCCTTGACGACAGAGTTGCTACGGAAGATGATTATGATGTTCATCGGCGGACGATACGAACCGACAGGAGTGAGGCGGGAGACATGAGACCCTTTCTGAAATGGGCAGGCGGCAAATATCGCTTAGTGGAACACATTAAACGTCGGTTGCCCCAAGGGAATAGGCTCATTGAGCCCTTCGTCGGTTCGGGTGCGGTGTTTTTAAACACGGACTACGAAGAGTATTTGCTGAGCGATATTAACCGAGACCTGATTACCCTGTATCGAATCCTTCAAAGGCACGGTGGAGAGTTCATTTCGTATTGCAAGGAACTGTTCGTACCGGAAAACAATACGGCCGAACGCTATTATGAGTTACGCGCCGAATTCAACGCGACGGCGGATCCGTGGAGGAAGTCGGCGCTCTTCGTTTATTTGAATCGTCACGGTTACAACGGTCTGTGCCGTTACAATGCGAATGGGGAATTCAACGTGCCTTTCGGTAAGTACACGCGTCCGTACTTCCCTGAAGAGGAAATGCTTTTTTTTGCCCAGAAAGCACAGGCCGCAGAGTTTCGCTGTGAAGACTTTCGGGTGATTATGCGAGCAGCGGTACCTGGAGATGTGATTTACTGTGATCCACCCTACGTACCATTATCAGCGACAGCGAACTTTACCGACTACGCTGCGGGAGGATTCGGAGCCTCGGACCAAGAGGACTTGGCGAGGCTTGCTGAACAGTTGGGCCACGCAGGTATCCCTGTGTTGATCTCGAACCATGCGACGCCTTTTACGGAAGTCGTCTACGCTGCCGCCGTCCAAGAATTCGTATCTGTTCCGCGTTTCATCAGTTGCGATGGAAGTAATCGTGGCAAAGTGCAAGAAGTGCTTGCTCTATTCGGAGGACGATAAAGTTGCCGCGCCCTACAAGTCAAGGTGGTTATGCGAACTCCTCTGGAAGCGTGTTGGAAAGCACCATATGCAGTGTGATGGCTGCGAAAGGCTTTGAAGTCGTTCGATACTCGGAGTACATTAAACGTCCTGAGCGATATGGAACTGAGCTTTTGCTCCGCAATGTTCCATACAGGTCCATATATGGTCATATGGGCAAGACGGAATTTCTGTTGAAGTCGCTGGACTACAATTTGGACGTCCGCATTGAATGTAAGTGGCAGCAGTCGTCTGGGAGTGTCGACGAGAAATATCCGTACGTGTACCTCAACGCCGTTGAGGCTATGCCTGAAGACCATATCATTATCGTTCTCGGAGGATCGGGCGCCAAGAAAGAGGCTGTGGAATGGTTAAAGCAAACTGCAGGCGCGGGCAAGTACGGAGCCATCGAGAAAGGCAAGAAGATTGAAGTGATGTCCCTCGATGGTTTTATCACATGGGCGAATCGGACATTCCGGGGTTAGGACTCTCCTTCCACACGAAACGCGTTGCCTACGCGTTTGCAAATCCGACTGCAAATCCAAGCGCCAGTATCAGATCGCATGAGGCACCTCAACACCGTGGAAAATTCGCGCTGCCATGCGGTTTCTCACGACTCAACTGCATATGAGGGTACTCAATCAAAGGACTCGTTTAGGTCTGCAAAACCTTCACCGCCGGTTCGAATCCGGCCGGCGCCTCCAGTTGAAAAAGCTCGTTGTGACGCGGCTCGCGAGGTTTCGCGGCCGCGTCTTCCTTTTTGCGCTTCGTCCGCGACGGCT
>Ga0208683_100070_pt1 | contig 47863 bp, 38 predicted proteins | sample BED_Mat_host_9_1_FD_187141 | JGI IMG/M metagenome (GOLD analysis project Ga0208683, IMG submission 187141) | Extremophilic microbial mat communities from Yellowstone National Park, USA - BED_Mat_host_9_15 (SPAdes) (version 3) | ecosystem: Environmental > Aquatic > Thermal springs > Hot (42-90C) >... | reverse complement strand
GAACCAACCCTTGTACACGAGGGCGTCCCTGTAACAGTCCTCGGCGACCTTGGAAGGTAGATTATATTCCTCTCTTAACCTCGCGTATAACTCCTCGTGAACTTTTCCCAATACTCCCTTCTCCTCTGGGTTCGGAACATTTTCTTTCAACCAGAACACGAAACGTGTTGCCTTCACGTAGTTATTTACAAGGACTAGGAGGGATTCTGAGAGGGCGACATTGAAACCGTAGCTCTGATCGCGTTCCTCCTAGCCATAAACGGGTTTCTTCAAAAACGAGTATTTAACTAATCATCCACGCCCCTGGAAGGGGCGAGGCTTTCAATCTGTGGTAAACTCACACCTTCCTCACTGACGACATCATAGGCCATGAGATGAAGGAGTGCATTGCTAAAACCGTGGAAGGCTAAGTAGTGGAGGATTTTTCTGGCTGCTCTGTTAGTCTTGTACCTAACGTCTCAGGACTCATAGACATACCGATTGCGATTATTATGGCACCTAGCAATAACAATACGGCCGTGGAGAACCAAACATTGGTAGGAGTGTCCAATGAACGGAACAGATATCTATGCATATAGTAGACATAGAAGCTGAACCATCCTCCAAGGAATATGCCAGAGGAATAACCGAAGCCAACTCCAGAGGCTCTCATTGATGCCCTAAATCGTTCGGATAGATAGACTGGTATAATTCCCCAAGGTGCTTGGGTTAGAATGCCAATAATTATGGAAGAGAACAAGGCTAATCCAAAGTTACCGGTCTTAGCTCCAAGGAAAAGTCCATAATATACTGGGAAAGTCAGTATAGCGGTGATCAAGGCCCATACCAATGTCATCTTCCTTCTTCCGACTTTCTGGGAGGCCGCACCGAAAGCTATGGCGCCAAAGAACGCCGCTACAACCCCAATCAAATAAATAAAGTTAGCTGTACCTAGGCTGAAAGTAGAGGGAGGATGTTCGAGTATCTCTGGGACGAAAGCAAAGAGTGAGTAAGCATAGAAGAACATGCCGGTCATCCATACCATGACCTGCAGAAAGTCAGCCCTGTATGGACGTCTAAACAGATCTGTAAAAGGAGTCCTTCTTACAAGGTTTCTGGCCTTTACGTCCTTGAAGATCGGAGTGTCCTCTAAAGATAACCTAACAACAAGTGCGATTATGGCCGGAATTATGGAAGTAAGGAAGATGTACCTCCATGCAAAGGTTTCCACTCCCTGGATACCATAGATGCCAATGAAAATTCCCTCCACTGCAGCAGCCAGAGCAGCACCGAAGGAGAAGCCTCCCTGAACTAAACCACTTATGAGACCTCTCCATTTGTATGGAGTCCATTCCATTGTGAAGGGGTGGCCTGCTGAGTACTCTCCTCCCGCGAATATCCCCACTCCTACCCTAACTAGGAGAAAGAGAATGAAAGACAGTATCCCAACCTCCGCATAGGTGGGCAGGGCTGAGGTCAGGGCGCTGACTATACCTAAACCAGCCACAGTTATAATGAGGTCGTTCCTCCTACCTATTTTATCGCCTAGATTGCCAAATATGGCTGACCCTAAGGGCCTGAACAAAATGGTTAAAGTATAAGAGAAGATGACAGTGAAGGATGCAAAGAATGGATTGGAGGGTGGAAGTAAGACCTTAGCTATTGCTGGCGCTATGGTTAGAATCATGGTCAGATCGTAGGAGTCAAGTAAGAAACCTGTAAATTGAGAGACGACAGCCTTCACAGTGTTAGAAGTGAAGGACGAGGGCTCCACAGTTATACTTAGGTAACCTAATTATAAATAGCAGTATATATCCTTATGCGAACTAGCCCATCCTTTCTAATGCGGAATCTCCACACTCCTAATGGAGATTTTCTCTTTCTTTAAGGAGAATCGATTCTCTTCGCCTGTAGAAGGAATGACAAGGAGCTGTTCTTTCATGTCCGAAGAGGAGTTATAGAGGGTTCGTTGTCCACAGTTAAACCTAGTATAAGTTATGGCCTAACTCTTACAACCTTAGTCTGATTATTCCCGTGGGCTTTAAAAGAACTTTACCCTACCCTTACGGGACTCCCCACCTTGCGGTAGGGATTTCCCGCTTCTCAGACTCCCCTTGGCCCTCAAGAGGCAGATAGAGGATTCCACCAGTACATAGTGGCGTCATTAACATATAAATCATAAGATTATGGCGTTCTTCCTAAGAGTGTGGTGTTATTCATACTTTATCAACTATTCTCGTCATGTAGAAGAAAATTTTGTACGTCAATGACGACACTATGCACCAGTACAACCTTCCCGGCCCTTGGGGATATGGAGCCCAAGTCTATGTACATACGGACCGTCGATGGGGGTAGAGGCGTACTTCATGAATCCTCGCTTTAATCTCGGTGACGCTTACCCGTCCATGACTATCATTGGTACCCCTGAGGAAAGTGTCATTTATCTTGGGGGCTATCCATCCCTACGGGGTCTTCAGCCCTCTTAACCCCCATAAGATAAAAATATCCTCTAGTGAGAAGCGTTAACTTAACACCATCAGATTAGAGTTGAAGAAATTCTCCTAAAGGACTAAATAATACCCTTTTGACGAAGTACCTCTATGGCATTTTTACCTAGCTGTACTTCCTCAGGTGAAAAGCCAAATGCTATGGCCAGAAGCTGAGTGGCATAAACCGCAGGCATGGTCCAATTTAGCCCAAACATGTCCCTTACCCTTACCTGAGTTACATCGAGCTGAAGATGACATAGCGAGCAAGGATGAACTAATAGGTCTGCATTAACATCCTTGGCGCCCTTCATTATATTGTAGGCTAGTCTAAGTCCACCTTTCTCATTGCTTCCCATTAATGGAAATCCACAACAGGACGTCATGGCAGGAAACGAAACAGGGGTGGCTCCTGTGAGGGAGACTAGGTCGGCCAAACTCTTAGGTCTATGTGGATCCTCGAAACCCATAACCTCGCTTGGCCTCAACATCTGGCAACCGTAATAGGTGGCCACCTTAAGTCCCATGAGCGGCCTCTTCACGGCGCTTTTTATCCTCTCAGGGCCTACATCCCTTAACAGCGTCCAAACAATATGCTCAGCGTCCGCTTCACCAGAATACTTGACCTCAGTGCCCTGTATTCTACGATCTACCTCTTCCCTTAGTAAGGCATTCTCTTTGTATTTATGGGCGGCCATCCTGTGACTGTGAAGACAAACGCTGCATGGTGTTACCATTTTCTTTACTCCCATCTTCTCTACTTTAGATAGGTTCCTCAGATTGATCGCGACATGACCCGCAGGATCCCTTTCATCCAGGAAGCCACCTCCGCAACAGTTCCAATCCTCCACCTCTTGGAGTTCTACACCTAGGACCTCAGCCACTTTCCTGGTGGCGACATCTATTTCCACAGCTGAGCCGTGGGCCGTACAGCCTGGATAGTAGGCGAGTTTCATTGCCTCTCACCTAGCAGTTTCTTCAACTCATCTAACCCTTTAACTTTCTTCTGTTTCTCCATAATGAGTTTGGTCGCCTTTCCATCCTTCATTAACTCCATCATCGAGATCAATGAGTTTACAAGCCCATAGGTCTTCAGGTAAACTTTACCTCCCTGGAGCATACCTGACTCTGCTATTGATTCCTCCACTGCCTTAGAGTGTCTCTCTCCCAGCTTCGAGGCCTCTCCAGTAGGCCCAAACTTATCGGTGAAAGTTCTGGTAAGTTTTATTGCCTCCACAGGCTCTATGTCCCTGGGACAGACTTCATAACACATGTAGCAATATGTGCATCTCCACGCACTATCAATCAGCACCTTGGCCCTCTCATTGGATATGGTATCTCGAGGATCTGAGAGGAACCTGTAACCCTTTGCGTGGGCAGCTGGTCCAAGGAACTGTTCGTCTGTCTTCACCGCGGGACAGGCGGATACACATAACCCACACCAGATACATTGGGCAAACTTCCATAATCTGGATTGATCCTCTGGCGTCAACCTATGTTGTGCCTTCCCCTCTAGAACTTCCTGGGAGGGCTTCAACCTAGGTGTTACCTTATACATCCTCTCATAGAAGTCGTCTAGGTCCACAACCAAGTCCTTTAGAACCTCATATCCATCCATGGGCTCAACTTCAATCGTATTTGATCCCGTCCTAGATACCTCATCCAATGCTATGGTCCTACAAGCAAGCTTTGGAGCACCATTTATCTTCATGCCACAACTACCACAGACCGACATGTGACATGAGGCACGGTAGGCAAGAGTAGGATCTTGCTCCTCCTTGATTCTCTTCAATACTTCAGTCATTTGAGTATATTTATCCACTTTTACTGGATATTCCTGCCACCAACTACCCTTTTCTCTGGAAAACCTCTTTATCCTAACCTTGATTTCCCTTCCTATCTCTTGGCTCATCAGTACACCCTCTCCTCAGGCATCCACCTTGTAATTTTCACTGGTTTATAACCAATTTCCACTGTGTTCCCTCTCAAATAGGCCAGAGTATGCTTAAGCCATTGCTTGTCGTCTCTCTTTGGATAGTCCAACCTATAGTGGGCACCTCTTGATTCAGTCCTGTTCAACGCGGTGCTAGCGATCACTAGAGCCTGATCTAACATGTTCCTCAACTCGAGGGCGTTAAAGAATTCCGTATTGTAGGTGGTGCTTCTGTCAGTCACATACATGCCAACTGCGTTCTTTCTGAGGTCTGTGATTTTTGAGACCGCTCTCTTCAGCCTCTCCTCATCCCTAAACACACCGACGTCATCCCACATTGTCTTCCTGAGATCTTTCATTATCTCTCCAAAATGTACGCCTGATTCCCTCTTAGTGTAGGAGTAGGCCTCATCAAGTGCCTTCTCAGCTCCCTCAGGTGCGCTTGGTTCGTTGGCTTCCTTGAGGAATTTAACTATCGCCTGACCAGTCTCCCTTCCGAAAACCAGAGTCTCAAGAAGAGAATTTGAACCTAGCCTATTGGCTCCATGAACGGAAACGCAGGCCGCTTCGCCTGCTGAGAAGAGCCCCGGTAGATCGGGATTAGCTCCTGTTATATTCACATCTATGCCCCCCATGTAATAGTGTTGTGCAGGCCTCACTGGTAACGGTTCCTTGACAGGATCCACACCTGCGAAGGCCTTCCCAGCCTCCACGGCAAGTGAAAGCCTCTCCTTTATGTATTTCTCGCCCAGATGAGTGAGGTCAAGGTGCACATATCCGCCCTCAAAACCTCTTCCCTGAGCCACCTCAGTCAAAATGGCTCTAGATACAACGTCCCTAGGCGCCAGATCTAGCTTGTTTGGAGCATATTTGGTCATGAACCTTTCTCCTTTATTGTTACGCAATATGCCTCCCTCGCCCCTTGCTGCCTCACTGATCAGAATATCAGAGGGATAAAGGGCAGTGGGGTGAAATTGAACGAATTCAGGGTCCTTCAATGCGGCCCCTGCCCTAAGGGCCATGGCGTAGCCATCACCTGTATTTATGTAGCTGTTGGTGGTATGCTGATACAACATTCCATTGCCTCCAGTGGCAAGCACCACGGCTTTTGAGACGAAGGTAACTGGATTCATTGACTTCATATCCATGGCCACGACCCCACTCACCCTTCTATCTGAGACGAGAAGATCTAGAGTGAACCATTCTGAATAGAAGTCGGCATTGAGTCCTGAGACCCTTTCATATGTTGTATGTAATAGAGCCATTCCTGTCTTATCGCCCACAAACCTTGTTCGTGGATAGGTTTGTCCACCAAAATACCTTAAGGCCACCCTGCCGTCCGGCTGTCTGTTGAATAGGGCGCCCCAGCTCTCAAGAAGCTTAACGATCTCCCCAGACTTGTAAGATAGAACCTCCGCAGCGTCCTGATCAACCAAATAGTCGCCTCCCTTAACAGTGTCATAAACCATGAAGTCTGGGCTATCGGACGGATCGGAGTTGCCCTCCATATAGGCTGCTATCCCTCCTTCAGCACAGGCAGAATGGGACCTAGTTGGAAACACCTTGGAGATCACTGCTACCCTATAGCCTGCGTTGGCGACTTCATGGGCAGTCATTAATCCCGACAATCCGCCACCAACAACTACAAGATCGTACTTCAGCTTCTCCATACTTCTAAGTGTGGTTGAAATGATATTAAGTCTTAGCTAAGCTGCAATTAAGCTGCATTTACTTGTTCGACAGATGTTAAAGCAGAATTAGTTGAAATAAGTTAGGTGGCCGTGAGGGGTTCAAGTGAGAGCCCTTAATCCTTGGAAAATGAGGGAATTACTTAAAGCTCCAACAATGAGTCAAGGACGAGTTCTATCCAGATTAATGCTAAAGAGGGTAGAGTGAGTTAAAGGCTTATGGCTGCTGGGGCCACAACAACAGACCTAATAACGCTTAGCGCCCTGTTCACGGTAGGAGGACTATTAGGTTACGTAATGAGATTAAGGGGATTCTCAGCTGTTCTAGGTTACATAATTGCAGGCATAGTGTTGGGACCTATACTTCACCTGGTTGATCCTTCCTCCTCTCTACTCCAATTAATGAGCGATCTGGCGGTCACAGTAATAGCCTTTGAGATTGGAATTCGCTTAAACTTTGAATATATAAAGGCTGAGCTTTCTAAATTGGTACCAATCATAATCTTTGAGATCACAATTGTGTTGGGCATATCCTTTGGCTTAGGTAGTCTTCTAAAACTTACCTATGGCGACGTCCTAACACTGGCCTTCACAACAGTGAATACGAGCACCGCGATTGCGTTCAAACTATTGGAGGAAAAGGGTATGCTAGAGCTTTCGGAGGCCAGGAACACAATTCTAGGTATGGCGTCGATGGAGGATATAGTATCCCTAGTTTTCCTGGCAATTTTCCCAATCGTAAGTGAAGGAGGCCAACCCATCAAGGTTGCAGAGCAGGCCAACTACATCGCCTTAGGACTTATATTTGCTACAGCCTTTGGCTTCACTTTCGCCAAGAGGATAATTGACAGGGCCATGAAAAGCGGTGAAGATATGGTGATAATAGCTTTCCTTTCCCTGGTGACCATACTTACAGCCGTTTCGCCGATTCTCAGGGTCTCCCCAGCACTCTTAGCTTTAATGATAGGTTACGCTGTGTCCACAATCAAGGGAAACAGTAAAGTGTTAGAGTCCGTGAAGCCACTAAGGGAATTCTTCCTGGTGATCTTCTTTGTGGCCGCAGGAGCTACCGTTCCGGCCCTGGCTCCCAACATCACTTTGGTCCTAGTAGCTACGTTGGCAACAGCAATGGTATTCATCAAGGTAGCCGCTTTCACAATAAGTGCATGGATAACTGGAATCAACCCTGTTACATCGGTTAAGTTGGGACTCTACATGGCCCCCATAAGCGAATTCGGGATAATTATCGCATCAATAGGGTTGTCGGATGGGGTTACCACCTATCCAGTATACATAGCAGTCATTCTAGTTGTAGGTTTATCATCTATGATCGCTTCAATAATAACCAAATATGATAATTCTATTGCCCCTAGGATTGCCAATATACTCCCTCAACTCTCCATCTTCAAATCGGTAAAGGGAAGGGATAGGGAGCAAGTAGCCATCAGAATAGTGAGGAGGTTCCTGACATTTGCCTCCATTCTGATCCTTGCGCTATATTTGGGGTTGGTATTGGTTTACCTCCTCTATATCTATAATTTCGCTTACATAGGATTGACCTCAGAGTTCATATATCTTTTCGACTTGGTCCTGCCAGTCTATTTCATAATATATGCACCTAAATATATACGGGAACTTTATCATGATTTCAATTTAAGGCTTACTAAGTATATTAGCGCTTATCTCTCAATTCTACTCTACGTGGTATTCATTGGACTGTCAAGCCTCCTTAGTGCTGCAGTTGCTGACACCGTAGCAGGAATAGGAGGAACCAAGCCGGTGCTTGGAAGTCTGACTTACATAATATCATTAATACTCTCGGTTGTGGTTATATTTCTAGGAGTTAGGAGACTGGAGAGGGCGATGGAGGAAGGGGAAGTTCCTTCAATCTCTCAATGACTTGCAGTACTTTGTTGTAGGTAAAGGGAATTGTAGTTGTAGGAAAGGGATCATGAAGGGATCTAATGGAATCGTTATCGATCCCTAGAATCTCTGCAAGACCCAGTGTCCAAATCCTTGCGGTAGCGTCGTAGTTATATCCACCCCCACCCAATAATATCAATCTTCCCCCGCTCCGACTTTCGGCGAAGGAGTGTATCTTCTTAAGGACCTGCATATAACCGTGGGTGCTTAACTTCAACTCCACCAACGGGTCTGAATAATGGGAGTCCCCTCCAAGAACCACGAATATGAGTTGTGGGGAGTAGGCTCTAAGCCTGGGCATTACTATCTCGTCAAATGCCAGAAGATAGGCCTCATCTCCAGTGCCAGGTGGAAGGGGAACATTAACCGTTAGATTCTCACCCTCCCCCTCACCGCTCTCATCTACGTCCCCCGTACCTGGGAAAAAGCCCCTATGGTACATGTGAAGCGAAACCTTCAATGACCTAGGATCGGAGTAAAGGAGTTGTTGTGTACCATCTGCATGATGCCCATCAAGGTCAACAATTGCCACACGATCGAACTTCTTTTCAGCCTTTTTGACACCTATTGCTACATCGTTAAAAACACAGAACCCAGATGCTGAGTTTCTCTTGGCGTGATGAAGTCCACCTCCCACATTAAACGCATGAACGAACTTGCCCTCCGCTATCAATCTCACGGCGGTTATTGTGCCACTGACCCTGAGAAGTGAAGCCTCAAAGATGCCCTTGAAGGCCGGGGTGTCACCACTATCTAAGAGTCCCTCTCCCTTGATACTGAGAGTCTTTACCAAGTTCACATATTCTCTATCATGGACGGAGAGAACTTGGTCCTCAGTGGGAGGATCTGGTTCAATCAAAGTGACAAAGTTTGACAGACCGGTAACATCCAGAAGTTCCCTAACCTTCTTCTCCCTATAGGACTTGAATGGATGATCGCCAGGAAAGCTATAATTTAAGAAACCATCACTCCAGATGAAGGCGGTCTCATGCATGGCTCATAATGACATTTTATATTTTTAAATGTTGAAGCGAAGAAGAGAATCAATGGATGAGTTAACAATAGAGAGCAAGGTTGTGGCTTCTCCTTCAGATATCGTTGGTTCATTGGTCGCTAAGATGAAGGAGGCTCAACAATGGGCTGTACCTGTGATCAATCAGGGACTGTTAGTGGGACAGGTAACATATAAGGACCTCTTAAGGAGGAGAATAAATCCTGAAAGTAAGGTCAGTTCCGTAATGACCCCTACGGTCTCTGTTAACGATTCCGACGACGTTCAAAGAATTGTGGCCAAGTTCTATACCAGTAGGGCCAGGGCCATTCCCGTAGTGACGAAGGATAGGAAATTTATTGGCTTGATAACAAGAGAGTCACTATTATCCTATTTAATGAAAAATCAAATGATCCCACAGGAGAGGGTTAGAAAATACATGAGCTCTCCAATCGTTACCGTTAACCCATCAGATTCTGTGGCGAGGGCTAGATGGCTTATGGTAAGGGACAACATAAGTAGGTTAGCAGTAGCAGAAGGGGAACATGTAGCCGGAATAGTTAGTATGAGAGACATAGTCTCTAGGCTATATGAGGCCAGTGGGAGGAAGAGAGAGAACATAATGGTCGAGGAGGAAAGGATAATGGCAATGCCAGTTAAAGAGATAATGAGCTATCCCGTAGTGACTATACAGGGAAATGCCACTTTAACGGAAGCGGTTACCACTTGTTTGAGCAAGAAGATATCAGGCCTTCCAGTGCTAGAGGGAGATAGGCTGACTGGAATGATTTCCACCATAGATGTCATAGGGGCTATCGCCGAGAGATTCAAGATAGAGCTCCCCATTCAGGCCAAACTTCCCAGAACCATGAGGAATGCGGACGAAAGGTCGGCAATAGATGGAATAATAGAGAGACATCTAAGTAAGGTAGAGAGGATAACTGAGGTTAACTCATTTAAGGTCTCGTTAAAGGAAAGCGCAAGTGGTGAAAACAAGAAGATCTACGAAGCGAACGTGAGGGCCTCCACTAAGTTAGGCGACTTCGTGGCCAGTGACTCAGATTGGGATGCAGCTACGGCCTTAAGGAAGGCCGTAGAAAGATTGGAGAAGAGGATAGTAGACAAGCTCAAGACAGTGCAGCGTAAGAAGAGAGGAGAAAAGGGATCTTTGTGAAAATAGGGATAGTTCAGCCCAGGGATGTGGAGGGAGCATTAAGACTTACAGAGGCGGCACTAAAAGAAGGGGCGGAACTCGTCCTTCTTCCGGAGAAGTGGGTAAGAGAAATAGAGGGCGTTCCACTGAATCAGTTTCGTATGTTAGCTAGAACGTTCACTGCTCATGTCATCCCCGGTGCATTCGAAGACGGTGTATCCGTAGTCGCACCAGTGTTCGACGGAAATGGAGAAGTGAGAACCATTGCGAAGAAGGTACATCTCTTTGGAAAGGAAAAGGGGAGACTTTACCCCGGCGATAAAGTGATCTCCTTCTCCTTTAGGGGAGTTAAGTTTGGTCTCCTAATTTGTTATGACATTGACTTCCCAGAGACAGTACGGTCACTATTCCTGAAGGGAGTAGAGGTCCTTCTCGTCCCATCAAGGGTTCCTAAGGAGGGAATAGGGGTATGGAGAGATTACCTGAGGATAAGGGCAATAGAAAACAGAATGGCCATAATAAATGCCAATGCCCTTGACCCTCCAGAGTTCAATGGTTTAAGCTCTGCCATGATACCTGTGAGAAAAGGGAATATTGTAGATGTGGAGATGGTGGCCTCCTTGGAGGATAGAGAACAGTACGCAGTTTTCAACGTAGAACCCATGAGTTATCTAATGTTTAGAACCGAGAGAATAAGAGAGTATAGAAACGTGGAAGTTGAGGAAATCTAAAGATCAAGGCCCGTGCTTCTACACTGATCGCCCCAACCTCTCCTAAGCCCATCGAGTATTATTTGAAGATATTGATGGGATGGCGACCCCTCCTCTTTTTCCTCGGTGAAGTAAACAGTGGCGAAGTAGGTGATTCCGCGTTCATCTACCACCGGTATGGAGTCCCTCATGTAGGTACTTAGGTAATGTTCTGCTCTATCCAGTACGGCCAATTGATCCGCTGTGGTAAGATAAACATAGCCACAAACTTTTCCCTCACCCTCCTTGAGGCTAGCACAGAGTCCCCACCTACAGGGAACTGAGAAAACGATCCTGAAGCCTGGGGCATATGCCCTGAACTCCTTCATAATCTTTGTGAGACCTCTATATTTCATTACTTCTGTGTTGGTATTCTCAGCGTAGGCGAAGTAATTAAGTATCTTAGACATACCCATATGGGAAGAGAAGTCTCCTTCCCTGATCACATATTTATCATCGATCGATCTCCTATAGACATACATCTGAACTCCGCTTAACTTATACTTTCTTTTTTGATCGAAGTTAACTGTGACAGAGGTTCTTTCGTAGAGGTCATCTGGAGTTCCAGAGTATCCCTCCACCTCATCTAATTTTCTGAGCAACTCCTCGGAGACCTGATAGACCTCTCCCCAGATTGTTCCATCTCCCTTGACACATCCTGGATACCCTCCTAGATCATACATCTTGAAACCCTCTACATATCCTAAGCCTATGAAGGGGGAGTTCCTCAATAGATGATTTAGCTCAAATCCATACCTGAGGGTTCCGTAAACGAAGAGTAGCACAATAGGATGATTCTCCAACATCTAGTAAAGCTTTGGGATCGTCATCAATGGATTTACATTAGTTTTTATGTCCAGGAATGCAATGGTATTATGGCACTAATAGAAGACGTAGTAGGTGTTATATTCGCATTAATAATAATTATAATTTTCCTTTCATTAGCGTTTAAAGTAGTGAAGCAGTGGGAGAAGGCAGTGGTTTTGCGATTAGGAAGAATACTGGGAGCAAAGGGACCAGGAATAATATTCCTTATACCGTTCGTGGATAGACCGTTAAAGGTAGACATGAGAATAGCCACAGTGGATGTACCAGCCCAGACCATTGTAACAAGAGATAACGTAACCGTAACAATAGATGCTGTGGTTTATTATAAAGTAGTGGATCCAGTAAGAGCTGTCTCTGCGGTTTATAACTATAACGTAGCGGTGCTGAACATCGCTCAGACGTCGTTGAGGGACATAGTGGGGATGATGGAATTGGATGAGGTTCTAAGTAAAAGGGAAGACATCAATAGAAGGTTACAGGAGATCCTGGACAACACTACCGAGCCGTGGGGGATCAAGGTCACTGCCGTAACGGTGAGGGACGTAAAGCTCAGTCCCGAACTCCTCACCGCAATGGCCAAGCAGGCTGAAGCGGAGAGGCTAAGAAGGTCTAAAATTATTCTAGCCGAGGGAGAGAGACAGTCCTCCACCATACTGGCTGAGGCCTCAAAGTCCTATACCACCAACCCACTTGCCCTACAACTTAGGTTCATAGAGGTGCTCTCAGATATATCACAGAAGGGCAACCTCATAATGGTAGTTCCCGCGGGTAATGAGCTATATCCTACCGTCAGCACTGCCCTCTCGGCGTACGTGAGAAACAAGGAAGCCAAGTGAAACAAAAATAACTTTACTTAACTTTTATCATTATATCTAAAGTGTTAACATAAATCGAGCAGTCCCCTTCACAAGGGTGGAGTTCACCGGATCTGGACAAACCCTAAGCGTCTTGAAGAAGTAAGATTAAGGTTGTGACTCTATATATTCTAGCCACGGTTCTAGCTGCCCGACATCCATGGGGCGCCTATGGTCTCCCTGTTCCACCCATGCCTCTGTCGCCGTTAAGTAATCTCCATCTATCTGAAACTTGACTATTACGAACGCGGCCTCTCCCTCAACGTCCTGTTCAGCAGCTTCAGACAATGGAGGAGCCGCAAACTCCAACTCTAGATAGCCTTCGATATATCTTAATGTGTAATTAGGATTTCCCTGAACGAATTGTTTTAGTTTCGCCAGCGATAGCATACTTAACAGTCAGAAAAGACAAATTTCACGTTTTCGTATCAATGGGTGCACACATAACTCAATGAACAGTGTTCCTCCCTCATTTATTAACTACCCACTATGGCCGTCAAAGATCTTCCATAGCAGATGTAGAGAACTCGCTAAATACTATTTTCGCAGTAGAAATATTAAGATATAAGTATTCGCATCGTAATTTCCTCCAACCCCTTTCATCCTGTCCCACGAACCCCGAATTCAAAGAACATATTCAACAAGTTTAATGACGTATTCTTAATTCATATGATTAAAATGTTCTAGAGATATGAACTTTACGCCGCGCTCACTGGACTTCCATCTCGTCGGTTTCCATCATATTCCGCATGAGATAAGCTAGACAGGATCAAATATCCTAGCCATCAAGATACGTCCATATTGCCCATATAGGTCATTCATAGGAGAGTATACTTCATGAGTCCCCGCTTTAACCTCGGTGACGGTTACCGTTCTTTCTCAGTAGTGGGAAATTGAACCAAAACAATTGTTTAGAGGTTCCTCATAGTGATCTTCGATCCCCTCAACCTTCATGACAATACTAAATACCCAAATATGTTTCAACATTTCCAGTTCGGCATAAGATGTACTTATCAATATATTTTTAAAATATTTGCGGAAGAATAGGGCAGTGTTCCATGGGAAAGTTTCTTGCCCCATTGATCTTTATGTTAAAATGAGTTGTAACAATAACATTAATAAGGCCTTCCTAGCTAATCCGCTCAATGAACCCACACCTCGCTCTTGTGAGGCAGACTTCCACCGTTATTCTTTCCATCTTGTTCCTAGGTATCTTGGCAGGACTGTCCACATTGCCTGCTTCTGCGGTGAACCAGCCCATCTCTTCCAATACACCTAACGCTCCTCCGATGCCGGGCTACAATTACATTGGATCTCTTCCTTCCTCAAGTCAAGTGCTAATAGCTGTTCATATCCCGCTGAAAAACGTTGATCTTCTTTACAGTTACGCTGAACAAGTTTCGAATCCTGGTTCGCAACTTTATCATCATTTCTTAACGCCGGCCCAGGTAGAGGAGCTATTTTATCCCACCTCACAATTCCATCGAGTCCTCAATTTCCTTCAGTCTAAAGGTTTCCAGGTTGTGTTCACGGCAGCCGACTCTGAAATAGTTGCCACGGGAACAGTTGGGCAAGCTGAAAAATATTTGGGACTAACCTACGGACTCTATAGCAACGGCACCTACACCTTTTATTACGGTGAAGGGCAGATTCTGGGAGCTACAGTCTTTTCCAGTAATGTCAGCTCAATATTTTTCGCCAAGCCTTCCGATCTTGTTATACTAAAGCAACAGTTGGCGTCGCTGAAGCAAGCCATGTCATCAGAGCCTGTAAACCTCACTTTTCCCACAGACGGTTACTCTCTGAAGGTCCTGCAGGGAGAATATAACGCCACTTACATGTATAAACATGGGTTCAATGGATCGGGATACAACATAGGCATTTTAGACTTCTATGGGGATCCATCGATCTATCAACAACTTGTTTATTTCGACCAACACTTCGGTATACCAAATCCTCCCTCCTTCAAGGTAGTGCCAATAGGGCCCTACGATCCACAACTTGGATTAACTTCAGGTTGGGCTGGGGAAATTAGTCTGGATGTGGAGTCATCCCATGCGATGGCTCCAGGGGCTAACGTTACCCTCTACATCGCAAATGAAGCACTACCTCTGCCCTCAATTATCGCATTCATAGATTCGCAAGACGCGGTCGATACACTATCCCAGAGCTTCGGTATATCTGAAACATCCTACTCACAATTCAGCGGAGGATTGTTCTACGAGTGCGTCATCTTATCTGATCAATACTACGCAATGGGTAGTGCGGAGGGAATAACTTTCATAGCCTCCTCTGGAGACGCGGGAGGTAGCGGATACAGTGCCGGTCCCCTGGGGACTGTTGGTTATCCATCCACATCTCCTTTCGTGCTGTCGGCAGGAGGTACCACGGTCTACCCTGTGTTTGGACCAAATGGAACCACCTACAACACTACCGCATGGTCAAATTACGGCTTTATACCAAACAACTTCAACTACGGAGGAGGAACCGGAGGGATCAGTGAAATAGAGCCAGAGCCTTGGTATCAATGGTCTCTACCAGTTTACAAGACGTTCCCTGATGGAAGACAGGTACCCGACCTCTCAGCTAACGCAAACGTTTACCCTGGAATATTCATCGTCCTTCCAGGAAACCAGACGGCCATAATCGGGGGAACCAGCGAGGCCTCTCCACTTCTAGCTGGACTACTGACGTTGGTAATGCAGTATTCTCACGTAAGGCTGGGTCTTCTGGGACCTGCACTTTACGCCATGGCTTCCAACCCACGAGATTCCATGGCCTTCATAGAGCCCTCCTTCGGTTACAATATACCGTGGATGGAGAGTAAAGGCTATAATCTAGTTACAGGATGGGGTTCTCCCAACATAGCCACCTTCTCCATCTATTACTCCGCCCTTCACAGCTCACCAAGTCTGAGGATAAACGTTACCGCCACCTACAATCGAACCCAAGTACAGCAAACATATCCCGGACAAAGGCTGACCATCCAGGCCTCGATTACGAGGGAAGGATCGATGGTCTCAGTTGGTAACTTCGTGGCTTTGTTGGAGTCAGTAAATGGTAACCTTACCTCAACTCAACTGACCTTCAATCCCGTTACTGGAAACTGGACCGGCAACATCACAATTCCAAATTCTGCACAAGGAATAGTTAATCTTGTTATTTATGGAGAATCAGCTGGGGTCTATGGTGCAGGGTCAGTTGAGTTGTTCTCAGGATACTTTGCGCAATTCCTATGCCCAGTTCAAATGAAACCATATATGGCCAATGAGGGAATACCAATAGTGCTGAACATTACTAACACCATGGGAGCTCAAGCTCCTCCAATTAACTACACAGTTTCTGTATATTCCTATAACCTTACTAACAATAGTTACACGCTATTGAGTAACGTGAAGGTGGTGCCAGTTCCCGCCGTATTAATAGTCCCTGCAGCTCCACCTAGCACTTTCCTTTGGGTAGGTTTACTTAATGCGACATATCCTCCAGGAGTAATGAGGTTGGTGGTCAATGGAGCGTTCGGTTACGTATCTTTCTATAACGGAATTGACCTCCAGACAATGTTTATATTGCCTCCAGTGGTTGCCGAACCTGGTTCTGTGCCAGCGGGAAGCTATGTTTACATCTTCGGTAAAATTACTCCACCAATCGAGACATTTGGAGTAACGTCAGTGGTGGATGAACAATCGGTGGCGAGCAATGTAATGGTGGGTTCCAACGTAACCGCTGAGTTGTATGGGCCTAATGGAATAATTAGCTCCACCCAACTATCATATAATACGACTTCAGGTCAGTATCAAGGATATCTACACGTTCCTGCAAACGTGAAATCTGGTCTTTATGATATACTTCTATTTGCAGACTATAACTCCACCACATTGGGGACAAACATTCAAGGGTATTTCTATGGTCAAATATACGTAAGTAAGGGGGCCATCGAGCCTGCGATCAAGGTATCCAACTACTACGCATTCCAAGGGCAGAGACTTTATGTATATGCCAACATAACGGATCCAGCAACTGGACGAGAGATCACCACCGGAATGTTCGTGGCGACACTTTACCCTGCCACTCTATCCTATGAGTATTTCACATTGACCGGAATTCAAGACGTACCACTATGGTACAACCAAACACTCAGTGAATGGGTAGGAAACGTAACTCTTCCCTCCACCTCCAACCTTAATAATTTCACCTACTTAGGAACATCAGATTACTTCGCTACTCCCTTCGAGGTGTACGTATCTGGTCTGACACCTAACGGAATTCCCACCACCACCTCTCAATCAACACAATATACCTTCTTCGTAACTCCCTATAGTCAAGTCCAGAACAGCATAGTTACTGATCCCATACAACCATACTACACAGCTTTTGACAACGACACTATAATGTATAACGGAACACTGACTAACGACGTATTCATGGGTCACAACTATATTGAAAATAGTGTTACCACCTTAGTTTCGTCTAACATTAGCGGAGAGTTAACAATAATGAACAGTAATGTAGTCCTTACCAACGTCATAGGCAACGATATAGTGGCAGTAAACTCCCACATCACTTTAGTTGATAGTGACATAAGAAGTCTCACCTTAGTCCACTCCACGGTGACCCTAGAGCAATCTGAGATCCAGACATTGATGCCCTCTCTTCCCTCCATAACGTTCGTGTCGCCTACTTCAGTGGTTAGCGGAAACGTGATGGGTCAAATTGAGGTAACTGGGAACGACATATCTAACGTTACGGTGTTGCTAGATGGCGCTTATTTAGCATCCACTACAACGAACGGTACATTTACCTTCCCCATAAATAGTCTAAACTATCCCGATGGTACCTATACTATTACGGTCATCGCAAGACAGTCGGATGGACTCAGTTCCAGCAAATCAGAGCAGATTACTTTCAACAATCAACTAATCAACATATCAAATAAGATCTCGAATGTAAGCTCAAGCTTGACTTCTGAGATAAATCATTTGACAAACACCAGCCAGGAAGAGATAAACCATGTTACCAGCACTAGCCAAGACCTGGGATATACGGCAGTTGGTATAGGAGTGATCGCAATAATAATTGCTATTGTCGCCCTGTTCAGAAGAAGGTAATTTTTTTATCTTTTTTGCTAAATAAACTAGTAAAACAATTAGATTATGAGAGTGTCGTCACTTCTTAGTTAAATTATCTCCTCCTTCAGAACATTATGTAACTGACATCAACTAATGATGGTTGGGCGAATTAACGGATCTAGACAGATTGGCATCCGTTAATTTATCTGATCCGTGCCGACACTTTCGATTATAGCAGAGTATAGATCATGAATTTAACTTTTGGAAAATTAACGTTAATCGGAACTAACATCATGAGAGTTCAAAACTTTGTAAAGACTTACACAAATAGCAATAACAATGATATTATTAACTACTAGCCACATGACGTATTCTTTTCACAGCTTCTTCGTCCTCACCTGTATAGTAGGTCACCGCTTCACCTGTGTTGTTGAGCCTACCTGTCCTACCTATCCTATGAATATATAGCAATGGGTCCTTGGGAACGTCGAAGTTTATGACCTTTCTTAAAGACATGACATTAATTCCTCTGGCGCCTAAATCAGTGGCCACAAGTACGTCAAACCTTCCCATTCTAAATTGATCCATATTCCTGTTTCTGATCGTTTGAGGAAGGTCACCATGAAGTTTAGTCACCGAAACGCCTCTTTTCTTTAACTCCCTGAATAGTTCTTCTGCCCTTATCTTAGTGTTAACGAAAACCACTGTATTTGGAGAGACGTCCTCCATGAGAACTCTCAACTTGCTGGACCAGTGATCTTTGACCCGAACAAACCTCTGTCCTACGTCCGCAACCTCGTAGTCCTGCCCTGAGCTTAATCTTACCACCTCCACATGAGAGTACTTTTTTGCTACAGATTCTACTGGCCTCGGTATGGTGGCTGAGAAGAAACCGAGCACCTCCCTCGCAGTATTTACCAAGATCTCCTCTATATCCTCAATAAAACCCATGTCCAGCATCGTATCAGCCTCATCCACAATAACTGTGGAGAACTTCTCAAGCTCTAACCATCCCTTGCCCCATAGATCAAGTAATCGACCCGGTGTACCGATCACTACCTGGGCCTTCGCCTCTTCAAACTGGCCAGAATAACCGACCCCTCCAAAGATCGTACCCACAGTGAGTTTACTATACTTAGCTATCCTCCTTATCTCGTTGGCTGTCTGTCTTGCAAGCTCCCTCGTAGGTACGACAACTAGGCTCGGTTTCCTCATCTCCACTATGGGAACACCATAGGCAGCGGTCTTCCCGCTACCTGTCCTGGCCTGAACTAGGACGCTCTTCCCATTCAAGAGCATTGGGATAACAATAGACTGCACTGGAGTAGGCTCCTTAAATCCCATGTCTCTCAGTGCACTCTTCACTTCCTGTGAGAGGTTTTCTATCATGACAACTTGTAGATTTTAAGGGATTTTAAACCTGACCTCTTAAAATCAAATTAGACCAAGGCGGGTTTTAACATGATTTTTCATGGATCCGCAAGGAGTCTTTTGAGTGTGCTAACTCCCTGTACTATGTCCTTCTCATTCGCCGCTGCGATGCTTAATCTGGCAAATGTCTCACCTCCCCTTAGGAAAAAGGGCTTGGCTGGGACAAAGAGGAGCCCCCTCTCCAAAGCACGCTGGAAAACGTAATTGGAGTTTAGGTGGAGGTTTAGGAGTAGGAAGAAGCCACAACTTGGAGAATGGAAGTCGGTGAGGCTGTTTTCCTCCAAACTATCAACTAGGAGCTCCATTTTTTTACGGTAATGGGAGCTCAATCGCTCTGTCCTATCCTGGATCACCTCTCTCTTCAGAAGATCGGCCAACACATACTGGTTCAGGGTGGAAGTGGAGAAGTCATTCTGCTCAAGTAAGGATAGCTTCTCTGCTATGACCTCATTGGCCACGACGAAGCCAACCCTCAGACCTGGTGCCAGTACCTTACTGAAGGAACTGACATAGATTACCCTCCCTGACTTATCAAAAGCCTTTACAGGTGGTGGAACGTTGGTGGCTATTGGCCTATAGGGGTCGTCCTCTAGAACGTAGAAGTCCCTCTGCTCCGCCATCTCGACTAACGCCTTCCTCCTTTCCTCGCACATGGTGACACCAGCGGGATTATGACAGGTGGGGATGGTGTAGACCAATGAGATCTTGACCATTTTGGAAAGCGTGTCTAGTTCCTCTATAGATATCCCCTCTCCATCCAGGGACACGGGGAGTACAGCGGAACTCCTCAACTTTATGGGAGATAAGGTCTCTACAAAGGTGGGATTCTCAGAGGCTACTACGTCTCCCTCCAAGAGGTACTTTGAGACTAATTCTATGGCGTGTTGGGCGCCGCTGGTCACAACCACCTTTCCATCGGACTTATTTAGGCCAAGGTGAGGAAGAAACCTCTCTATCTCTTTTACAAGCGCCGCTTGACCTCCAGCGCCTGGGTAACCGAGGGCTTTAGGCCCCATTTCTTCCAGTACGGTATTATAGGACCTCCTTATCTCATCAACTGGGATCGTCACGGGATCGGGGGAACCTGATGCCAGGTTGTAATTGACGTGGGTGCTATGTCTCGACGCCATTTCAACTGGGGAGAGTTCTATTTCTTTACCAATCCTTGAGACCAAGTACCCCTCACCTGTACTTCCTCCCAAACCCCACCTTTCTTCACTTTCTCATAAAGTAACGACAAGACTGCCACATCCTCCAATCCCACTCCCACGGACTTGAACATCGTTATCTGATCTCCCGCTCTTCTTACCTTTCCTGACACGATGGAGGAAAACGTAACTACCTTGGACCAATCCATCATATTCATCTTCTCTGCTAGTAAGAAATCCCCTGCTTCCACCCTAGCCTGAGCCTCGTCCTCTACTGCTATTATTTCCGAGGCCTTGATAACGTCAGGGAAAACCTCAGCTCTAGAGGGTACGTTTGAACCAAAAGCATTGATGTGAACCCCATGGGGTAACATGCTACTCTTGAGGAATGGGGACTGGGAACTTGTTATGGTGACCACCACCTCCACTCCTTCACAGGCTTCCGCGTAGCTTGAAGCTACCTTAACCCTTATTCCCTTCTCCTCCAACCACTTCTGTGCCTCAAATATCCTTTCCTTACTCCTGGAGTACACCTTTATGGAGGAACCTGCTATTTCGTGGAAAGCCTCCACCTGAGCTAAGCCCTGACGACCGAGTCCTATCACTGCAACCGAACCAACGCCCTTAGCCAAATATTTAGCTCCCAGCACGGAGAGGGCAGCGGTCCTCATCCTGCCCATGAGATCCGACTCTACCATCAACAATAACTCACCATTGGATGAGTCAAATAATAGAGAAATGAAATTGGGATTGAACTTACCGCTGGCATAGGACTTGAAACCCATGTAGTTGTGAAATCCCCCAGCCTGAATGCTCAAGACGGCGCCTGCTGTTACCGTCCTTGTCCTCGGCGTGTTGACGGCGGAACCCTGGGACCATTCCAAAAATGCCCTCTCTAGTACATTAAAAATTTCCTTATAATCCAAGAGTTTCCCTACATCACCCTCCCTCAATACTATCAATGTGAACCAGACTCCTATATGGAGATCTCGGAAATAAGCCTGAATAGGGATTAGCTACCTTCCAGTTCTATCTAGGTCACCTAAGTTAAATGCTACCATTTAAACCTGGGAATGGTATAGTTAGTTATGAAGGAGGTCTACGTAGTTTCTGGAGCGAGGACACCAATAGGTAAACTTCTTGGGATGCTCAGCAAGCTTTCCCCAGTTGAATTGGGTGCGCATGTGGTTAAGGGGGCTCTGATCAAGGGATCTGTACCCTTTGAGGCTGTAGACATGGTTGTGATGGGAAATGTATTGAGGGCTGGACACGGGCAAGATCTAGCTCGTCAGATTTCCATAAGGGCTGGGATAAGGCCAGAAGTTGACGCCTATAGCGTGGACATGGTGTGCTCCTCAGGGATGATGAGTTTCATAAATGCTGTGCAGCAGATCAAGGGCGATGATTCTCAAGTAGTTGTTGCGGGAGGAACTGAAAGCATGAGCAATGCGCCCTTCGTCACAGACTCTATGCCTAGATATGGAGTTAAATTCGCCAGGGGAGGGCTTAGGTTATCCGATAGTTTACTGATAGATGGCCTCACAGATCCATTCAATCAGAAGCTTATGGGAGAGGAGGCTGACATGGTCGCTAGGAAGTTTGACATATCTAGAAAAGAACTGGATGAGGTCTCATATGAGAGCCACAGGAGGGCAGCCTATGCCACTGATAATGGAAAGTTCAAGGAGGAGATATTACCAATTCAGTTGGGAGGGATCTCCCTAGATAAGGATGAGGGAATAAGGAGGGATACAACAATGGAGAAGTTATCCAGACTTCCGCCAGCATTCGGTCCAGAGGGACTACATACGGCAGGCTCTTCCTCACAGATGTCGGATGGGGCGGCCGCGCTGGTTCTAGCCAGTGGCGATGCAGTAAAAAGATACAAGCTGGAGCCAATTGCAAAAGTATTGGGATACAGTTGGACGGGTATAGAGAGTTGGAGGTTCACTGAGGCTCCAATAATTGCAATAAAGAAATTACTGAGCAAATTGGATATGAACTTATCTCAATTCGATTTCTTCGAGAACAACGAAGCTTTCGCAGTTAGCAGCGTACTTTTTAACAAACTCTTAGAGGTTCCTTACGAGGTCTTAGATGTTTATGGTGGAGCCATAGCATTAGGACATCCAATAGGGGCCAGTGGTTCGAGAATAATAGTTACGTTACTCAACGTTTTAAAGGAAAGGGGAGGAAGGAGAGGAATTGCGAGCCTATGCCACGGAATAGGAGGGGCTACTGCGGTAGCCTTGGAGCTAGTATAAAATCAGTCTAAATTTAACTTAAATATTCCTACTTTCAGTGATAGTGTCAGCACGGATCATAGTGTCGTCCTTGAGGTACAAAATTTTCTTCTACATGACGAGAATAGTTGACAAAGGATGAATAACGCCACACCCTTAAGGAGAACGCCATAATCCTATGATTTGTTAGGTTAATGACTACACTATGGCACGGATTAGGTGAATTAACATATGCCTGTCTTCCGAGAACTGTTAACTCGCCACAATCCTCATTAATTCACGTCAGTTGCATAGTTCCGAAGGGGAGATAATTTATCCTAACAAGTGACGACACTCTCCTTTCAGTGATTCGCTACATATAACGATACAATCAGAGGAATCAAACATGATTACATGCAATTCTACTCAAAACCAGTATATAACAAGAAATTTTTTTAAAAAGTTTGTCAACTTCATGCAAGCCTTCTCATGATAGTGTAATAATCCGAATTACCATATCTAAACCCAACGAGTAAACTCTTAAAAAGGGAATCAGAATATTAAAAGTAAAGGTGAATGAAGGGATTGCCCAAGAAGGTACGTAACGAAGCCGCTCCAAAGGAGGTTCCAAAACCAGCTGAAGGGGAGGTAATATGTGTTGTAAAGAAGACTTTAGGTGGGGATCATCTTTCAGTCAGATGTTTAGATGGTGTGGAAAGGTTAGCCAGGATACCTGGCAGAATGAAGAAGAAGGTTTGGATGAGGGAAGGAGATGTGATATTGGCCGCTCCTTGGGATATCCAGAGTAACAAATGCGACATAGTGTATAAGTACGCAAATGATGAAGTTAGGAAATTGATAGATGCAGGAGTAATTAATCCGGACCTTCTAGAGCAGCTACGAGGTTGAATGTCATAGTAAAACGTAGCGAGAGAAGAATAAAGGATAGAGATGATATAAAAGTAGTGGATTCCGCTCTAGATAACAGGACGGCCCAAGCAGCTATCGAAGTAATGAGGAAGTTAAAATTAAGAAAGGTTTTCGGTTCTATTGCCTCGGGTAAAGAGTCCAGATTGTATCCCGCAGTGGACGGTGAAGGAAAGTTTTACGCGTTGAAGATCTATTACATCTCCGCAGCAGCAAGCAAAAGAAGTGCGGCCAAATACGTTGCGGGAGACCCGCGATTTGAGGGGATAGAGATAGGAAACACAAAGGAGCTGGTATACGTCTGGGCAAAGAAGGAATTTAAAAACCTCATAAGAATGGCCGGAGCGGGTGTCAGGGTTCCCCAACCCTACATGGTGTTTCGTAACGTCTTGGCCATGGAGTTCCTCGGGGAGGGTCCAAGGAGATCTCCATTATTGCGAGAGGTCCCAAGAGAAGAAATTGATGAAAATATCTATATTAAATTATTGGAACAGTTGGAAATTATGGTCACCAAGGCAAGATTAATCCACGGTGACCTTAGCGAGTACAACGTGATAATCCATGAAGGGGAACCTTACATTATAGACGTGGGTCAAGCTGTTACGGTTGAACATAGGAACGCTGAGGAGCTGTTGAGAAGGGATTTATCAAACATAAATAACTTCTTTGAGAAGTTGGGAATGAGAACAGTGGACGTTAATGAAACGGTTAAGGAACTAATAAATAAGGCGGAAAGAGGAATTAGTGCTTAACGTAGCCTGTCATCGCGTCTGAGAAGACCTCTCTAAGTCTTTCCAACGCAGTTTCCACGGAGCACTTCTTGACGCTTTCCTTACCAACCTTCTCCGTCTGGGTTGAACGAATGGCCTGACGAAGCTTTTCAGATAGGTCTTCATGGTCACCTGCCTTGAAGACATAGCCATTCACGCCGTCCAAGACTAGTTCACTGACACCAGTCCCTGAACTAACCACGGCAGGTTTGCCGTAGAACCAACCTTCGCAAGCTACCAAGCCAAAACCTTCAGTGTTTGAAGGAAGGAGAACTACGTTTGCCCTCTGATACAGCGCACTTAGGGATTGGTCGTCAACATATCCAGTAAAAATGACCTTTTTTTCTAACTTTAATTCCCTCACCAGCTCCCTTAATTTAGAGGCCCACGAACCAGCCTTGTTATGCCCAAGGGATTTTGACGTGAAACTTCCATTTCCAACCAAAACCAGCTTTCCATCCACCTTACTCATGGCCTTGATCGCCACATCCTGGCTCTTGATGGGATCCATCCTTCCTACAACTAAGATCACCTTGTCATCTGGACTAAGTCCATATCTGGAGGATACCTCATTCACCTCTGAACTTGAGGGAATTTTCAACTGATCCGTATCTATGAAGGGATACACCTGTCTTGCCTTGACCCTACCTCCAGCCCTTACTAGGCTTTCTAGATCTCTTTTGGTACTTACTATGACTTCGTCGAAACCTTCAAAGGATTTTAGCAGGAAGTCCCTCATCTTAGCACTCAACTTCTCCAATGCCACAGGTATATGATACCAAAGGATAGCAGGAGCAGAGGGACCTATTATTCCTCCCACCAACAGTTGTTGAAAATCGTTTATGAAATAGATGTCCGTATCGTCGTAAAACTCCAGCAGCTTCTGGGAGGACAACCAGTTATAGGTGGCATAGGCGATGTAATCTCTGGGGTTCATTTCATATTTCTTGATCCCGTGGGCCTCATTGTAAAGTCCTTCCTTAAAGTTAGTATAATGCCTAAGTGTATTGGGTTCCAGATCAACGAAATGAACCTCAACGTCCCCCATCTTCACTGAGGGAGGATACCCAGGACCTAAGGAAACCCACCGAGTCCTGGAGAAGTTCGCTTTTGATATGAGTCCTAACATCATTTTTGCTACTCCGCCCACCGTCAGAGTATAGTCGGAGGGGTCAAGCCTCGACAGATCAAGGGGAAGGTCCTTTTCTTCATATCTTTCCAATATTTCTCTATAATTTACGTCAAATCTCACTGGAGGAGTTTGACTATTTATGGCAATTGAGTACATGACATAATAATGCCAGAGGGGGATAAAATCAGACTATGACCATTTCTCTCGTGAAGGAATTGAAGACTCCTCCCGCATCAAGGAGGTAAGCCATATCCTCTATTCTTACGCCGAACTTACCAGGGATATAGATCCCAGGCTCAACGGTGAACACATTGCCACTGATTAGAGGAAGACAATTATCGCTGGAAATGTAGGGTGGCTCATGAACATCTATTCCTATCCCATGGCCAGTTCTGTGAATGAAGTAATGTCCAAACCCCGATTTATTAATGACTGTCCTGGCGGCCGAATCAACATCACAGGCCCTAACGTTAGGATTAATGTAATTCTCAGCATTAGCCTGAGCCTCCTTAACAACGTTATACACATTCATCATTTCTTGGGATGGTTGGGATAGGAAAAAGGTTCTAGTCATGTCGCTGGCATATCCTTTCCACCTAATTCCAAAATCCAATACAAGGGGATCTCCGTTTCTTAATCTCCTTTCAGTCGAGCGCATATGCGGTTTTGAGGTATTTGGGCCCGAAGTAACTATGGGTTGGAAGGACATACCCTCAGTGCCCAGTTCCTCAGCCTCCCTCCTCATAGTGTTAGAGAGCTGCAACTCTGTTATCCCTTCCCTTATCGCGGGGAGAACGTGCTCCAAAAGCTTCTCAGTTAACCTGACTGCCTCCCTCAATGTGTTGATCTCTTCTTCGTCCTTCTTTGCTCTAAGAGGGGAGATCAGTTGGGAAGCCCTGCCAACTTTGGCTGGAGAATAACGCTCCACGATTGAAAGCGAATGAAGGGTGGGGAGCCAGTCGTCCAAGTAGATATTTTTTCTACTCTTCAAGTCTAGGTAAGAGAATGGGTCCGAACCGTCTGGATAGGATACGACATCAAAGCCTAGCGCAGAGATTTGCTCCTCATATAGTTTGGGAGCAAGAAAGAAAACGCGATCTGGGGAAATTATCAAAAGAAGGGGTCTTTCCATTTGCTCCTCCCTAAATGAGGTTAGATAGAAGCAATCACTGTTTGGCCCCAACACTACGTAGTCGGCCTGAAGGTTTAACATGATTTCCCTGAGCTTCTCTATTCTCTTATTCACGTGAAAATCAACAGTCTACGGGCTATAAAGTTCTGATGAATCTCGTGAACTTACCATTAGGTACAGAACTCCTCCAAGAAGGGGACCGCTTCACTATCCCAAGTAAAATATCTCCTGACGTTAAGTGAGAAAAATCTGAAGCTAAACATTAGGAGAAAGACGTCCCTGAAGTAAACAGTAGAGAAGTAGGGCCTCTGCACCGACGGGCCCCACTTCGACGTTAAGTTGAGCCATCTTGACCTGTTTACCCATGGAAAGTTCTATCTTGCCGAAGCCTGAGTCTATCCCTGAGAAAACAAAGTAGACCCTTCCTTCCAATAGGCCAGGTTGTAAGGTCTCTGAGGCTTGCGACGTAACCAAATAGGTTGTAGAGGGCTTAAATAAGTCTAAGGCGTCCCTAAGGTCAGGTAGTACAGAGAAGGACTTCCCTGACTTCAGAGCTAGCTTATTAACTTCGGGTATTCCGCTCTGAGCTGCTACTCCTCCGACCTTAGTGATAACAAGATATTTGACCATGTCAGAAGAGAAGGCGAGCTTAGCGAAATCAATCATCCTCTGCACGCTGGTCACGTTATGCAGTCCTAGTAGTAACTCCATGAAGTTCAGCTATACCGCGAACTTTTTGAAATTGAGCTCAAGTTATCATGGCTATGTTGCGAGACCTTGTGGAGGAGGAGTTAAACAGTTCCTACAAGGTCAATGTAAACGTTAAGCTAGAGGGAGGAATAGTGACCGGCAGTGGAGACTCTTTTGCCGCTGCACTGTCTCTAGAAGGGAGAAGCAAAGGTAAGTTCAGAGCATTGGATCCAGAGGAGTTACTTAACTGGGAAACCAATGAACCCATAGTTATAATATCAGTCTCAGGGAGACCTAAGATAAACGTGCAGGTGGCCAGAAAGTTCGGTAGTCATAACAGGGTGATTGCTGTAACGTCAGACCTTGATTCTCCGTTAGCCAAGGAGGTTGGAGAACATGTTTACATACCATACGTTCCCAAGAGCAGATTACCTGGTACTCTCTCATTTCTGATGAGCTTAAGTGCCATATATGGGTTGGCAGGGTTCGAAACGAAAGATCATTGTGTTGGACGAAAACTTGACCTAAAAGGAAATCCTTTCTTTGTGGGGTCTGGTGAAAATTTCGGGATAGCCTATTTCTCCTACCTGAAATATGCCGAGTTTCTAGGACAATGGAGCAACTTCGAAAGGTTCGAACAGTTCTGCCATGCTCCGATATTTACCGCCAGAGGAAGAGATGTGGTCTTATTGGACAGTGGACCTAGGAGAAAGCAATTGGCTGACCTCATCAAGTTCGGAAAAGTTATTGATACAGGTTACACCGATCCGTTCTGCAACGCCATCACAATTGTTAGATCTATTTTGGATCACGTTGGGGAGAAACCGTATTTCCTCTTAGACGAAGAGATATTAAGAACGAGTTCCATAATGATATACGGTGAATCGAGTTGAGCGAACTGGATCTAACACAGGCGGACGCAAAGTGCAGCACTGACTCAGCCTCGGTAAGACTAATGAAAAAGTGGTTGGAGATAGGAGAAGGTAACATTAAGGTCATAGCGCTCAAAGGGATACAAACAGATACGCTGGAGATGTGGGCTCAAGCCATGGCAGATAAAGGTGTAAAGATCCTGGAAAAACAGGAAAACGGAGATAGAGTGATCTACCTAGTACATCTGCCTTGAACCTCAGCAGACCTTTCTCCTCATCGGTCGGTAGATCCGCTTCTCCTCATCGGTCACACGTGCAATAGTTAAGTGCAATAGTTAAGGGAAAGAAAAATTTGAGTCCGATTAGGGGATGACGTCCGCACATAATAGTTAATATATGTAGGAAGTAAGTTGCTGCACCTTGTTCGATCCAGAGTCCTTCGTGGAAAATGCCGTTAACAAGTTAAAACTTGTGGAAGGAAAAGTGGTAGCTGCTGTTAGTGGGGGAGTTGATAGTACGACTGCCGCACTTCTAGCCTATAGATCCTTAAGGGAAAGAATGATACCAGTTATGATAGATACTGGGTTCCTAAGGAAAGGGGAAATAGATACAGTGGTGAAATCGCTGAGGGATCTTATCCCGATCGAGGTAATAGATGCGAGGCAGGAATTTATGAATGCGTTGATCGGCAAGTCAGACGCTGAGGTCAAGAGAAAAACCTTCAGGGAAGTTTTCTATAGAAAACTTGGGAAAATAGTAAGTGAGGTGGGAGCTACCCATTTGGTTCAGGGGACAATAGCTGCTGATTGGGTAGAGACCGCTGGTGGAATTAAGACACAACACAACGTTCTTCTTCAGTTGGGATTGGACCCGGAAAAACTATACGGCTTTAGTGTTATAGAACCATTGGCAGATCTCTATAAGGATGAAGTAAGGGCTGTGGCTAGATATTTAGGTTTACCAGAAGAAATGGTAAAGAGACAGCCTTTCCCAGGACCAGGTCTTCTAGTGAGGACCGTTGGTCTGGTTACCCCAGAAAAGGTGGAGCTCTGCAGAGAGGCTAACCATGTTGTGGAGACCTACCTGTCCAAAATGGGGTACTCGCAGTACTTTACGGCAATATTTGAGAACGAAGGAGATGAGAACGAAGGAGTCAAAAGATATAGAGCAAGGGCTACTGGGGTCAAGGGTGACAATAGAGTTTACGGCGGAATAGTTTCAATAGATTGGGACCTTGAAAAAATCGAATCGATAAGAGGACTGGTGGCTAAGCTTTCCGCTGGGGACGTAACACATGTGATGATAAGGCTAAGCAAGGGAAAGGGCAAGTATTCTATTGCGGTGAGGGCAGTTATGACGGAGGACTTTATGACAGCCGACTTCGCTAGAGTCCCACCAGAAAAATTGAGGGAGATCAAAGATGAATTAATGAAGCTACCAGAGGTCGGGGAGGTACTATATGACGTTACCTCTAAGCCCCCAGCAACCATAGAGTTGGAGTAAAATCTCTAAAACTATTATTTACTACTTACCTTCAGGAGGCTGTGTTCTGGACGTGATAGACATAAGGAGGGTTAGCCCCCTGGTGGCTAGCCACCTTACATATGGACTCAAGGCATAGCATAGACCTATATATATCCCACTAACGACCAATCCTTCTAATGCCATTTGGCTAAGACGGGTAACATATACGAATGAGAAGGGTAATCCAGCTACCAACGCCACAATCACAGAAACCATGGTTTCGCGCCAAGGAAAGGAAAAGGAGTAGAGTTCCCGGGATTTTGAAATGCTATTGTGCAACATGTAAACTGAATTGAACATGGGGCCTATGGACAACAAAGTTACCTCAATAGGGTAAGGGGACTCCCTGAAGATGTAACCCAACGTGACGCTCAACAGCACCCCAATAACAGAGAAAGCGACGTTATTTCTTACTATGCTTCCCATGGGCCCCCTCAACGAATTCCCCCCTTGGACCGCCAGAGTCTCATCTCTCATTCCTATGGCATAATAGAAAATTGTGGCGAAGTTACGTAAAAGATTGGATATCGATATCACATAGGTTGCGGCCAAAGCCCCAACGTAATCGGGCCTCATAATATGTAGAAGGGGCCTCGCCTCAGCTATTACTAAAGCCATGAGCAGCATGGAAGACACCACAAAAATCTTGGTGGCGGACTCGATGACCCGAGCCTTTGGTTCATCCTTCAATTGAACTATGAGACCGGTTGGAAGAGAAGCTGTCCAACCTATAACGTTTGAGACTATTATGGCCGATTCGTAATAGGAGTTAATTATGGCACTCCCAGTGAAGGCCACAGCCACGATCACTATTGTAGCCTCTGCCAATCCCTGCAGTTTACTTACGATGAAAACAACCGACTTCCTCAAGGCTGTCAGAGCTACTGTCATGTCCATCTTTAGGTCGGCCTTGACATATCTCATGTTTATGAACGTCTGAATTAGGTAACCGGCTGCGTAGGCGAGAATAACACCAGTAACTGAGAGATTAAATATATACATGGCCACCAGGGCTACTGCCAGACGCCCGATCTGAAACAGGGTGGTGGAAATACCGTAAACCGTGGGTGTCCTACCCACTGCTACTGAACTGGTAACCTTGAGGAGGTAAGTTAGAATTATGAGAATCGGAGAGATATAGAAGAATATTGTACCCTGGACGTACTTAGTCTGAGAAACGAAAATTGGGGAGAGAGCGAAGAATAGTACAGATGAGAGAGCTCCCATAAGGAGATTAAGAAGGATTATTCCACCCACAGCCCTTTCCTCCGCGGCATACCTGGAAATAATGAAAGAAAGGATGTCGGCTGGGAGAGTAAAGTAGGTGGTGATCAGTATGAAGATATATTGCCAGGAACCGAAAACAAGCGTCCCCTCAGGCATTCCAGATAAATATCTTGCAACTAATACAGTAAAAAGGAAAGAAATTGGAGCTATCAGTAACCTCAGACCAAAGTTGAAAGCCCCAATGTAGGCTGCGCTTCTTTTGCTCAACAGTCCCACCTTAGCTTCATGGCGGCCCCTATAAGGATCATTCAATGTTTGACCGTAATTAGCTATATAAGTATTCGGCAAAGAGAGCCTGTGGAAATAGTAGAGGGTTACTTCCTGAAGTATAAAGGGGGGATCTGGGCCGTAAAGGGATGTTATCATCCAAATGGATGGGTAGTGGCAATGCCAAGAGTTATCGGTGGAAGGAAGTTAAAGACCATAAAGGAGTCAATTGAGGCCGCCAAACAGATAACCGTTGTAAGATACATTGAGGAAATAGGAAGGGAAGTGCCCCTGGTGCCGTTAAAGTATGCCGAAATTCTAGATCCGTTCCGTTGGAAGCCAGGAGATAGCGAGATCTGTAGAAAAACGAACAGGATGTTAGACTATTTACCAGGGGCAGGAGTTACAGGCAGCCTACTATATGACGGAGACGGAAAGGACATAGACCTTTTGACTTTCAACCCAAGACACTACTCCATCCTAAAGGAAATGAGGCAGAATGGAATTACCGAACCTTTAGATAAGGTGGAGTTTGAGGATGTAGAGGTATTAGGAATTGAGGACATGAGGACACTTAAGGCTAGGAGGCTATTGGAGGGAAAGTTCCAGAAGGTCCCATATACCTTCAAAATAGTAAATTGTGAAGAATGGGAACCTGTTACAAATAAAAAGAATTTTTCTGGGACAGTAAAATTGGTCTCAGGTAATGGGATCTCCTTACCCGTAAAATACTCTGGGGAGCTTGAGGACGGAACTAATGTAAAATTAACCAGTTTTAGAATCAGATTTACTGAACTACCCAAAGGAACGATTCTACAAGTCAAGGGGTACCTCCTAGAGCGGAACTTCCTTGATTTGAACCTTGATCTTGCGGAGGAGATAAGGATAGTGAAGCTACCTGAGACGACAATTGAGAGAGACGATTCATGAAGTAAGGTAGGGATGCCCCCATTGTTATTACACCCAAGACCAAATGTGTTCCTACGTTCCTAGGATGAATGAGTGAAATTCCTAATTGACCTATTGCCACGATAGCTTCATCCAGTAAATATGAGGACCTAGAGATATAGTAAACTATAACCAACGTGTTTAGAAAAGGTATCTCTATCATAACACCAAACACAAGGAGACTTATGATGACCGCAAACGGATTGAAGCTAGCCCTCCTCCTCAACCTCAGGGGGATATCGGAATAGAGAAGGTAGGTGTTATAACTCATTGGATCGATTGCCTTTCTCTCCTCAATTATTTTCTCCACCTTCCCAGAAACAGTCATCACCACTGAGGAACACTGGTAGAGAAGCATGTATGTAAAGTAGGCCACAAATATGGAGGTAAGAGAATAGAGAAGAAAGACAGTGCCCACATAGTTGAATTCCCCTAGGATTAACAGGACTATTGAGGTGTAACCCACTATTCCATGGGCAACGAAAGCCACTGTTGACAGTAGATTCCTCATGGCCACATTGATTGAGGCACTTTATTTATTCTTTGTTACAGTACCTACTTGTGGCTTCAAGGAAGGAGCATTCGGAGAGAGGTCCTAAGACTGCTGGATTCTACGTAATCACGGTAAGCACGTCTAGATACAATAAGGCGGTAAACAGAGAGCCAGTAATAGATGAGTCAGGAGATATCATAAAACAACTGGCCTCTGAGTCTGGACATAAGTTGGTGGGATATTCCCTAGTCCCTGACTCAAAACTGAAGATACTAAAGGCCTTAGTTGATGCTCTAGATACAGAGGAAGTTGACGTGATAGTGATGTCTGGAGGAACAGGCTACAGCCCTACAGATGTGACCTATCAAACGATCAGAGGATTATTTGACCAAGAGATCTTAGGTTTTGGGGATGTATTCAGAGCCATAAGCTATAACGACCCAGAGGTGAGAGCCGCTGCGTATTTAACCAGAGCGGCTGCTGGAGTTGTGGGAGAAAAGGTAGTATATTGTCTTCCTGGTTCTCCAGATGCCGTTAGGTTGGCCGTGAGGGAACTCATATTGCCAGAGATCGGACATTTGCTCGGTCTACTGAGGGGAAGGTCATAGAATTGACCATATGCTAACGATGACACTGCTCATGGACATGGCCAACGCGGAGTATTGCGGAGGTAACCAAAGGTTAGGATAAAGGAGTCCTGCCGCCAGAGGCAACAAAACGATATTATAGCCGAAGGCCCACGCCAGGTTCTGCCTTATCTTCCCTAAGGCCATCCTAGACATATGAAAGAGTTCTACTAATGAAGAAAGTCTATCTGGAATTACAACGTCGCCCGCGCCCTTAGCGATCTCAGTTCCACTGGATATCGCTATGCCCACGTTGGCCTCTGCCATAGCTGGAGCATCATTCACTCCGTCCCCAACAAAGGCCACTTTTCCCTCAGATCTAAGTTTCTTAACGATCTCAACCTTTTCCTCTGGGGTTAGTCCAGTTACTACCTGCACCCCATCCAAATGGATTGGCGTATTGTCACCCGTAGCCACAACAATTCGCAATCCCATCTGGCGTAAGAAGTCTAAGGTTTCAGGAGCGTCGGGCCTGAGCTTATCTTCCAAAGTTACGGAACCTGCCGCCTTACCGTCAACAGCGAAGAACACGCTCCCCTCAGAAGGTAACTCTCCCTCCGAATTAGCTTGCACAAAGGCTCTCTTCCCTACCACTACTTCATGACCATCGATCTTTGCATATACCCCCTCGCCTGGAAACTCCTGAAAGTCCGATATCTTATGTGATGATTTGCGTAGGGTAGATAGGGCCCTGGCAACTGGGTGAATACTACCCTCCTCGGCTGCGGCGGCAAGTTCCAAGGACCCTGGAATAAGTTCCTTAACATTAACAACACTTAGGAGTCCCTGAGTGAGGGTGCCCGTTTTATCAAATACAATCGTTTTCACTTGAGAAAGCTCCTGTAAAACTTCTCCTCTTCTCAGCACTATTCCCTTCCTTGCTGCCCTATTTATGGTACTGAGTACGGCCATAGGTGTGGCAAGTCCTAGAGCGCAAGGACATGCCGCAGCTAGAACGGATACGGCGGTGAGGAGAGAGAGCAGAAATCCACTATGTAGAATGAAGTACCACGTAAGAAAGGTAAGTAAGGAGGCAGTCATCACTACCGGCACAAATATGGAAGCTACCTTATCCACAAACTCTTGAATGGGAAGCCTGGCAGCTTGGGCCTCCCTCACCGTCCTAACCACTTGAGCTATATAGGCACGATCCGAGGGGCGCGTGACGTAAACCTTAAGTCTGCCACCCACCAGTAGGGAACCGGCAAGGACGGGTTGACCAACGTTTTTCTTCACCGGCTTAGACTCACCGGTGAGCAGAGATTCATCAACTTCCCCCTCCCCCTCCTCAACCACCCCATCTGCCGGAATACGTTCACCAGTCCTAACAAGCACAATATCTCCCACCTTAAGATCAGCTGAGTTAACAACAATCTCAGCCCCATCGCTTAGTTTTAGAGCCCTTGGGACTAGCATTGCGGATATCTCGTTGGATGTCCTGGACTTCAGGTAGGACTCCAGACTTCTGCCAAGAAGGATGAACGTGACCAACATTGAAGAAGCGTCAAAGAAATAGGACGGGGAGGGTGATAGGTGGTTCAATAAAAGATAGTAGACGCTAAAGAACCATAAAATAAGAGAGGAGGAGGAAACCAACGTGTCCATATTTGCACTATGATTACGTAGGGCTCTGATGGCACCTTTATGAAAACCTGAGGCTGAATAGGTAATTACTGGAAGGCTCAACAGAGCTGCTATTGGAAGGTCTCGGAAAATGAAGGTAAAGATCGTAAATACTGTGGCTAATCCCAACTTAACCAGTAGGATTCGAAGCTCTTTATTGTTGTGAAATTGTTTAACTTCCTCATTCCTCGTTATCCTATATCCCATTCTCTTAAGTTCTTCCTCCAATGTTGTCGAAGAGGTGTCGAAGGGATTGTAATCTATCCTTACGAAGCCTGTGACCGAAACCGACGCAGATATTACGCCCTCCATTTCCTCCAATCTAGTTCTAATGTTATCCGCCTCCTCAGGTCTCAGATCGATGAAGAATGTGACTGTCCCTGTTGCGACATCATAACCTGCCTTTCTGATGCTTTTTACAATATCCTTAAGCTTACCACTAGTAAGCACTACTCTTGCCTGACCTGAGGCTAGGTTAACCTCCGCATCCTCGACCCCAGATATAGAGGTTATTGCTTTTCTTACGGTGGTAGCGCAAGTGGCGCAGTGCATCCCAATTACTTGCAGTTGTTCCTCTTTCTTCAACCTCAATGACAATTCAATCGCCATCAATGGGGCATGCCCTTAGGGCCCTCCCTTATGTAAGTTTCAGGGTCCTTTTGAAAGGCCGATTTACAGGCCGCAGAACAAAAATAGTACACCTTCCCCTTATACATGGTCTTAAGTGTGGTTTGCTCGTTTACTGACATACCACAAACTGGATCTTCGGCCATCATTAACACCTAACTGATATATTTCCTTGGGACTATTTCAGACTTACTAGTAGCAAAGTGTTCAGAAACACATTGAAAGTTGAAATAAAGTGTTAATAGACTGATGCAGAATGTACTACTATGACATATGGCGAGAATACAATGGAACCTCTCTCAGACTTGGAGTTCAGAGCTCTAGAGATCCTTAGAGAAGACTCCAGAATTAGTATAGAGGCATTAGCAAGAGAACTGGGAATCAGTCGGAGCACTGCTTCCAGGATTCTCACCTCATTAAGGAAAAGAGGGGTTAGGTTCACAGTTGAAGCAACTTTCGCTGGACAGATCGCCTTCGTACTGGGTAATCGACGGCTATCGGATGAATCTTATAGGACTCTAGATGGCAGATTCATCAGTGTATTAAGGTTCAACAGCATATCAGAACTAACAGAGAAGCTAAGGGATCCAGGAAGGAGAAGCCGAGTCATTATTGCGTCGCCTGTGAAAAAGATCCTCACTCACGGACTTCGTTGCGACTACTGCGGTGGAGAGATAGGAAAGGAACCCCTGACCTATAGAAGGGGTAGAAGGACCTACTACCTTTGCTGTAAAACATGTTTATCTCAACTTAGGGAGAGGTTCAAGAGACGATCGAACAGCATTGCCCAAAAATAGTTAAAATTAAAACGACCAGGAACGCATACGTTTCATGTACTTTGAGGACTTTCATGAAGGATCAAGCTGGAACACAAAAGGGCGAACCGTAACTGAAACTGACGTGGTTTTGTTCGCCTCAACCACTGGAGCCCTCAATCCTCTCTTTCTTGACGAAGAATATGGAAAAACCACCAGATATGGTTCGAGGATAGCTCCAGGCATGCTAACGGCCTCACTAACTGTGGGCTTAGCATATCAATTACCCAGCGATCCTTTCGGGGAGGGCTTCGTGGCTCTATATCGTTTTTCGGGAACGGCAAAAAGGGCGGTTAAGATAGGCGATTCCTTAAGGGTAAAAGTAACAGTAGTCAGCAAGCACGATCAGGGAGAAAGGGGAAGGGTTTCATTATCTCTCTCCACGCTTAACCAGAGAGGAGAGGAAGTAATGGAAATGGAAATGGAAATTGTAGTTAGAAAGAGAGGGAATAAGGAATAATATCAAACGAGTATAACGAATATTATGTATAAGCAGACTTTCAAACAAAAATATGACTAGGTTTTCCAGGGTTGCCATATTTCATAAGAAATACTTAAAGGGTAGCCACTTCGCTTGTTGACTTCATGAAGTTAACAGAGCCAGGTTACATAGGCAAATTGAAGGTAAGAAATAGGGCTATAATGGCTCCAATGATAAGCAACCTGGCAAATCCAGATGGGACCACCAACGAAGCACACATGAGGTACCTTGAGGAGAGGGCAGCAGGAGGGATTGGGGTAGTCATAACAGAATACACTTACGTTGACAACATAAACAGTAGGGGTTCTCGTAATCAGCTAGGTATATATGATACAAAGATGATCCCTAAACTCCGAAGGCTCACCGAGGGAATACATAGGTGGGGTGCGGCTACGTTCGTTCAGCTCGTTCATGCTGGTGGGAAGGCTAGCCCTGACATAAACGGAGTGGAAAGTATCGCGCCCTCTGCAATGAAGTACTTTAATCACATGGCCAGAGAGATGACACAAGAAGACATATCAAGGGTGCAGGAAAGCTTCGTCACTGCAGCTAAACTAGCGCAGGCATCCAACTTTGACGGTGTAGAACTGCACGGTGCTCACGGCTATCTCATTCACCAGTTCTTAAGTCCAGCAACCAACAAGAGGACAGATAAATACGGTGGATCCTTCGAGAACAGATTGAGGTTCGTTCAGGAGATAATAGATGGTATAAGGAGTGAGACGAATTTCGTGTTAGGAATAAGACTCAGCCTTTTTGAGTATGATCAGGACGGCTACGGCCCGGACTACGGCCTTAAGATAGCCAACTCGCTTAAAGGAATAGATTACGTACACTTCTCCGCCGGAAGGAATGCACCACCCGGTTCCTCAGCTCCCTTTTATTATGAGCACAACCACATCCTAAAGGAACTAAAGGGCAGAATTGAGAAGACATCGGTAGTAGTGGGATCGGTAACCACAGTGGAGGACGCGGAGGAAGTTCTGAAGACGGCGGACTTCGTGGCTCTGGGGAGAGCCCTATTGGCGGATCCACACTTCGTCAGAAAAGCATCCACAGCTCCAGAGAGAATAAGACCTTGTATAAGGTGCAATCAGGCATGCAGAGATCTTAGCTATGGAGAGGTCAGATGTACCGTGAATCCAGATACTGGATTCGAAAACAGAGTTACACCTAAACCAAGATTAAGGGGCGAGATGGCCATAGTAGGGGGCGGAGTGAAGGGAATGGAAGCGGCCCTTACCGCCAGATCGTATGGCCTAAAAGTGATCCTTTACGAAAGGGAAGACTCACTGGGAGGTCAACTGCAGGAAGTGATCGACCCGTGGAAGAAAGTAGAGTTCGACAGGCTCATATCCTACTATCAACACATGCTTAAGAGGAGAGGTGTTGAGATCTCCCTAGGTACCGAATATAGGGGCTCGGGAGTCTATTGCCTACCCGACGAGGTCTACCCAGAGCTCCCTCAATCTAGCGAAATATCCATAGACTCCAACGTTTACAAATATCATGATCTAGCCCTATCCTTAGCAGAGAGGGGGGAGGTGATAATGAGCAACAGGAGCCTTGGAAACCTGGATAGGGGAAGGGCAGAAGCCTTCAGGAGAATCGCAGAGGAGAGAGGTGTGAAGTTCGTAGATAATTTTGACTTCAAGTTTTCCTTGATGGTCAAAGACCAGTACGACATAATGAAGGCAATGATATCTGGTAGGAGGACTGCAATGGAATACCTGCAAAGTAACATTGAAGATTATAGTTAGCCGTTTCGGAATCTACCGCAAACTCTTATTACAATCTAGGTTTCTCCTATTCCATGCTAGGTTACTACTCTACCCCCGACGTTAATGGAGATACTGTGGTCTTTGTAACGGACGATGATTTATGGAAGGTAAGCCTGAAGGGAGGAAGGGCAGTAAGACTTACCTCAGACTTCGGCGTTACATCTAAGCCAAGATTTTCTCCAGATGGTAAATGGATAGCATTTAATAGAATCCAGATGGGAGAACAAACTATTTCCGAGGTCTATTTGATAAGTAGTGAGGGGGGAGAACCCAAGAGACTAACTTTCTTCGGAAGTCCATTCACAGACGTGGTGGGTTGGAAAGACGGAATGGTCCTAGTCTCTTCCGATTATCACAGACCTTTCTCAAGTTGGATGGAGCTTTTTGCCGTGGATCCGCAGGGTGGAGAACCGGAAAGATTACCATATGGTCCTGCCAACTCAATTGCATTCGGCCAATCCGGAGTGGTTATAGGAAGGAACACCAGGGATCTCCCTCAGTGGAAGAGATACAGGGGAGGAACTAGAGGTGTGTTCTGGATAGACTACTATAAGAATGAGTTCAAGAGGTTCTTGGATATAAACGGAAACCTGAACTCACCGATGTGGGTAGGTGATCGATTTTTCTTCCTTTCAGATCACGAAGGCATAGGAAACCTCTACTCCGTGGATCAATATGGAAATGACTTAAGGAAACACACCGACTTCAGGGAGTACTACGCCAGGAACGCCAGTACCGACGGTGAGGTAGTGGTTATGCAGTCTGGAGGGGACATATACGTATTCGAGCCTGGGGAGGGAGTTAGGAAGTTAGAGATAGAAGTACCGATGACAAGGAAGCAGAGGACCAGGAAGTTCGTGGAAGTTGAGAAGAACACGACAGAGTACTCAATATCTCCCAGTGGAGACGTCATAGGACTAATAGTAAGAGGGAAGCCATTCTTCATGAAGAATTGGGAGGGTCCAGCGGTTCAGATAGGAGAGCGTGATGGGGTAAGATATAGACTAATCGCTTTCCTGAGCCAAGAAAAAGTAGTTGTTGTATCTGACGCCACGGGAGAAGAAAAAGTAGAGCTGCATGATGTAAGGACCGGAACCTCAACCCGCTTCGAAGTTGACCTTGGTAGAATAGAGGAGTTGGTTCCTTCGCCGAAGGGGGACATGGTCGCCATTTCCAATAACAGGTTCGAGCTGTGGCTACTTAGCCTGCCTTTAGGTCATCATAAATTACTTGACAAGTCAGATTATGGAGTAATCAAAGACATGGCGTGGCACCCTGAAGGGAAATGGCTAGCCTATTCCTTCCCAGAGGGACAGCAGATACAGGCCATTAGAATGATTAACGTAGAGAGCGGAGAGAGGGCCAACGTAACGACGCCAAACGCCAGGGACTTCTCTCCGCACTTCGATCCAGAGGGTAAATATCTATTCTATTTATCAAGGAGAACACTTGACCCAGTATTTGATCAAGTGTTCTTTGACTACGGCTTTCCCAAGGCTACGAAGCCCTACGTAGTAACGTTAAGTAAGGAACAGCAATCTCCCTTCCAGAAACAATTGTTCCCACAAGAGGAGGGCAAGGGAGTCGATCTGTCAGGGATAGAGAGAAGGAGCGAGGCTTTCCCCATTGAAGAGGGGAACTACCTAGCAATTAGGGCGGCTAAGGGAAAAGTCTTCATATTATCGGCTCCCGTAAGGGGAACCATCAGTAGTTGGCTCTGGGGAAATGGGAAACCAAACCTCTCCATAGATTCCTACGATTTGGACACCCTAACAAAGGAGGAGTTCCTTTCTGGAGTAGAGGGGTTCGAGCTGTCCACGGATGCCAAGTGGATGGTTGTGAAGTCTGGTAGTAGATTCAGAGTAATTTCAACGGAGAGGAAGCCAGACCAAAGCGTCCAGGAGCCAGGAAAGAAGAGTGGAATAGTTGACCTTTCCAGAGTTAAGGTGTCAATCGACCCTGCCAAAGAGTGGGAGCAAATGTTAAAGGAGGCTTGGAGGCTGATGAGGGAGAACTTCTGGAGAGAGGACATGGGAGGGATAGATTGGAATGCAATTCGGCTAAAGTATGAGAAATTGTTACCAAGGGTGAGCACTAGGTATGAACTGTCGGATCTCATTAGAGAAATGCAGGGGGAGTTGGGTACCTCTCACGCATATGAGAGGGGAGGTGACTACGACTTGGACAAGCCCTACCTAGTGGGAGGCCTAGGGGCAGACTTCAAGTTCAATGGAGTGTGCTATAGCATTACAAGAATATATGAGGGAGATCCCTCCAATGAAGGGGAGAAGTCACCCCTCAGGGCTTCTGCGGTAAATTTGGAGGTTGGAGATTGTATTAAAGCCATAGACAACGTTAGATTGACAATGGAGGTGACACCGCAATCCGTCCTACTAAACAGGGCCGGAGATCAGGTGCTCTTGGAGGTGGAGAGTTCTGGAGAAACGAGAAAGGTTTCAGTACGCACTCTAAGAGATGAGAAGTATCTAATATACAGGGACTGGGTAGAGCAAAACAGACGCTATGTCCATGAGAAGAGTGGAGGGAAACTTGGCTACATTCATGTTCCCGACATGGGACCAAGGGGTTTCGCAGAGTTTCATAGACTCTATCCTCTGGAGGTTCAGAGGGAAGGTCTAATAGTGGATGTCAGATACAACGGTGGAGGACATATTTCTCATTTAATATTGGAGAAGTTATCAAGGAAAAGAATAGGAGCAGACGTTCCCAGAAGAGGAAAGCCTGTTCCATATCCGCCTTACTCACCTACCAAGGCATTAGTGGCAATCACCAACGAGCACGCCGGTTCTGATGGAGACATATTTACCCATTCATTCAAACTCTTGGGGCTGGGTCCGGTGGTGGGAACCAGGACGTGGGGTGGAGTGATAGGAATAGATCCTAGATATAGGCTAGTTGACGGAACCATAGTAACTCAACCTCAATTTGCGTTCTGGTTTAAGGATGTAGAATGGAAGGTGGAGAACTATGGAACCGATCCCACCATATATGTGGAGAACTCTCCACAGGGCTATAGCCAGGGTAGGGACGAACAACTGGATAGAGCCATAGAGGAAGCCATGAAGCTCCTGACGTTTACCGACGAAGATCCACTCAAGTTAGTCTCTCGCTCCAAATGACTTTTTACCTGTTTGACACGGCCTGCATTAATGGAAACCATTAGTAGAGCGGCTGTGCTTAAGCAGTTCGCCACCGATTTCTCCATTGATAAAGTTAAGGTCATGGCAACCCAGAAGGAAGTGTTAGTTAAGGTCACGGCGTCTGGGATCTGCGGAAGGGACTTGGTTATATGGAAGGGAGGATTCAGAAATCTGAGTACGCCTCTAATCCTAGGTCATGAAAATTATGGAGAGATGGAAGGTAAACCTGTAGGTGTTCTTGGAAACATTAGTTGTGGTCAATGTGAGTACTGCAGGAAGGGAGAACCTAACCTATGTGAGAAAGCGACTCTACTGGGGGAAGGCAGGATGGGAGGATATGCAGACGTAATTGCCGTCCCCAGGATTAACGTTTTCAACTTACCGGATCGGGAATATAAAAAATATGCCGCAGCGGTCTGCCCTGTAGCTACGGCTATACATGCTTCCAAGTTAGCCAACGTGAAGCAAGGGAGTAGGGTACTTGTCACTGGTGCCGGAGGAGGGGTGGGTATACATACATTACAACTACTACGTAGGAGTGGAGCTGAGGTAATTGCTCAGACCAGTGAAGAAAAGGCCAAGATTGTTCAAAGATGGGCCGATAAGGTTATCACGTCAGAACAGTTCGCTAGGGAAGCTAAGGGAGTTGATGCTGTGATAGAGTTGGTGGGGGCGCCCACTCTAAACGAGAGTATACGGGCCGTGAGTAAAAAGGGCGTGGTGGTAGTGGTGGGAAACGTGACAGGGGAGCCCCTAACTATAACGAGGCCTGCCCTATTGGTCATGAGGGAGTTAGAGATAATCGGTTCGGCATCCTATACGCCAGCCGAGGTATTAACAGCTGTGAACATGATACACGAGGGCACCGTTGAACCTGTCTACAGGGAATACTCGCTGGAGGACATCAACTCCGCCTACAGGGACCTAAGAGAAAAGAGAGTAATTGGAAGGGCAATTCTTGTTCACTAATTAGGTGTAAAGTTTCTATATATTCATAGATTAATTAAAATAATAATCTATTGGATCACTCTCTTCTTATGGCCTCAACCGGAGTCAACCTGGACGCTCTCCATGCAGGATAGATTCCAGCCACGAGACTCACCACCAATCCAATAAGGACCGCCCCAACCAGTAATTCTGGCGTGATCACGGGCCTTATGCCCCCAGGAACTAAGCCGCCGCTGGCTGTTCTCCCTGCGCTGGCCCCGATGCCCCCAGGAACTAAGCCGCCGCTGGCTGTTCTCCCTGCGCTGGCCCCGCCACTTAACAGGGACGCTAATGCGGTAGACCCTAGGGCGCCAAGTACAAGTCCCAACCCTCCTCCAGATGCTCCAACTATTAATGATTCCATGAGGAACACGCCTAGTACATCAGTGTTCTTCATTCCAACTGTCTTCATAATTCCGATCTCCCGAATCCTCTGATACACCTTAGTTATCATTGTACTTGCAATTCCTATTGCACCCACCAATAGGGAAATTGACGCCACTGCTGTAAGGAGAAAACTTAGCCCCGAAACAATGGTGGAGACTGTGTTTATTATTTGCTGAACTGAAGCCACAGTGACACTGTTACCAAATAGAAAGGTAATTAAGTTAGAAACTATGGAGACATCCTTAACGCTATCCACTTTAAGAGCAATTATGCTATAGCTGCTCCTGTTAAGCATCACCATTGCCTCCTGAAGAGGGAGGAAAACTGACGTATCTGAATCTGAAATGGGGCTAAACCCACTTGGCTTAAGGATACCGGTCACCTCAACCGCCGCGGCTCCATCTGGCATGTGCAGTATCAGTTGGTCTCCAGGCTGCAGTACTATCCCACCTCCAGGGTGAGCTATATCGGCTCCAATTACAGCTAAGGGAGCCATGGCGGGTGGATATACGTTCCCAGACTGCAGGTTAACCTGCCCTAACACCGTACTTAAATTGTCTACTCCGACTACGCTCACGAACTGTTGTTGCCCACCTAAACTGATCGAGGCACCACCCTCAACCACTGGATATACGGCCTGAACGTAAGGTAAACTCTCGAGCCCAGCCACCGTGGCCTGAGTTAAAATGGAGCCCTGAGCAGGAAGCACCAGAACTGTGGTAGGTCCTAGCGTATCTATGGCAGAAATTATGGATTGGCTCACTCCCGTTGTATAGGCAACTAGGGACACCACGCTTGTGACTCCAATTGCCACAGAAAGGATCGCTAAGGCGGCTACCGTCTTCCTAGAGGTGAGACCTCTTAGGCCCAACCATGCCATATCCGCTAGGTTCGTCTGACCCACCTCCATAGTGATACGGCGATAACAACTACTACAACCACAATTATTCCGACATAAAGCCCTAATCTTGGAAGGGGCGTCGTACCATCAGCTCCATGTGAGAAACCAAAGGATGATGTGTTCGAGCCTATTGTCAATGTTAAGTTGAGCTTTGAGGTCTGTAACTGATCGAGAGAATTGGTGTAGGTAAGGATAACTGGTATTTCGTAGGTTCCAGGCTTGGTATTGTTAGATATGGCCAAGGCGAAGGTATAGGTCGTAGGCGTATAGGGAGCAACATTTCCTACGTAATAGGTTGAGCCACTTAAGGCTGTGAGGCCCAAGGGGGTGATGACCCTGGCAAGTAATCCATTTGCAGTTCCAGTACCATAGTTTACTATAGTCGCGGTTATTGAAACTAATGAGCCTGGTAGGGCCACTGCGGGGACAGTGGACACTTGGGTCTGAATAATGTTTATGGAACCTGAGGCTAAAGCGCTGAGGCTACCGGTCTCGCTGTGAAGTTCACCCTGTTGATAATATTGGGCCTGAAAACCCATGCTGATGGAACCAGCCACAGGTATAAACACAGAAATGGGAATCCTCAACTGCTGACCATGGGAAAGCTTAGGAACTGTGATTAATGTCTGATTAATGTAAATACCGCTATCGCTTATTTCAATAGAGATATTATAAAGTGGGGAGTTTTCAGTATTCAGGAAAATTAAGTTGGTCACGTAAGGAGATCCCGCTGATAGGTTGGAGGGATCCAGATATCCAATTATGGGTGAAGTGGGAAGGGTGGATGGTTGGACGTAGAATGTTAACTCAAGCTGCTGAAGCTGTGGCTGTCCATCAACCGAATAGTATTGTGCCGTGACCTGAACTGGAATGACACCCTGTTCACCTGGAGGGACCGTGACCGTGGCGTTGAAGGTTACGGTTGCACCTGCAGCTATGAGAGGATAGAACAGATGGGACGGGTGATCCCACTGCAGGGCCGTGGAAGTGAAAGTGAGTGTGACGTTATAGAGAGGTGTTGGGTTCCTATTGATGAACGACACTGTCACGTTAGAGGTGGAGCCGGAGGTAAGTTGGGAGTAGGTTGAACCCAAAAGCGGTTGAGCCAATTGGGTGGATGGTTGGACGTAGAATGTTAACTCAAGCTGCTGAAGCTGTGGCTGTCCATCAACCGAATAGTATTGTGCCGTGACCTGAACTGGAATGACACCCTGTTCACCTGGAGGGACCGTGACCGTGGCGTTGAAGGTTACGGTTGCACCTGCAGCTATGAGAGGATAGAACAGATGGGACGGGTGATCCCACTGCAGGGCCGTGGAAGTGAAAGTGAGTGTGACGTTATAGAGAGGTGTTGGGTTCCTATTGATGAACGACACTGTCACGTTAGAGGTGGAGCCGGAGGTAAGTTGGGAGTAGGTTGAACCCAAAAGCGGTTGAGCCAATTGGGTGGATGGTTGGACGTAGAGGCCAAGGGATTGCTGCAGTTGAAGTGTGGACATGGCAGAATCTGTGAAACTACCGTCAACACTTATGAGCACAGGTTCCCCTGCCATGGATAAAGGCACATATATCGGAACTACCAGGAGATAGTGCCCTCCCGCTCCTATGAATCCTATTTCCTTAGGTTGTTGAAGCAAACTTACACCCTGAGCTTGCATGGTTAACGATATGTTGTAGGCGGGACCTGTTCCATTATTAATAACGAGAACAGGGACTTTGTTTACCTCTCCCGGTACTAAAGACGAATTAATGGGATTGAACTGTATCTGCGCCTCTCCAGGCAAATAAAGTGAAAACTCGGCAGATTGGTTCTGAGTAAGAACTAGACCGTTGCCCTCTGCCACATACCAGACTATTTGAACAGGGAAGTTATAGATCCCCAAGGGCAGATTTCCAATATTAACCGAGAAGCTTAGGGTCAGCACGTCTCCACTACGCATGCTGGGTTCCATCAAGTCAACGTAATTTCCTCCAGTAGAATTGGTAAATCCTCTTGGGAGGTGTATAATCACCTCCTCAGATAGGGTTGGGACACTGCCTAGATAGATGAGGTCAAATTGAAGTGGAACCCCTAACTGGTTAGGTCCTGCCTGCTGCCCCACAGTAGCCCATTGGGGGCTAAAGAGCGAACCCTTTATTACCATATTGCTTCCAACGACGATTGTGCCGTTCAAAGTAACATTCTGATGGAAATAATGGATAGTTATGGGAATCTCATAGGTTCCAACCGTAGCATTGGGATATACCGCTGCTAATACCTGTACTTCCGTTTCGCCTCCAGTTGGCACTACTCCCAACTGCACCTCCGTTTGATTGAAGGCCACAGGGAAAGTAGATCTAAGGTAGGCAGTTACGTTGGTGGCACTAACTGTACCAGAGTTCTGAAAGATTAATGTAAGAGGTACGTCCTGCTCTCCTGGAAACACCTGTAAGGGAGAGGAAGGGGTCCCCCACAAGGTGGTAACTGAAAGTTGGACGTAACCTAATACCTGAACTGGAACCTCAATGGTTTGACTTGCCTGGAAGGATACGCCTGAGACGTCCTCCACAAAGGATGAGCTGATCTTTAGATCGTAAACTCCGATGTGTGTGAACGGAGAAATTGACATTGTAATAGGAAAAGTATGGGTGGAGCCAGGGGGAAGTTCGCCGACGTAAAAGGATGGTGTTCCATTGGCATAACCGTAGAGGAAAAGGGGAGAGGAGTTTAACGGGGTTAATTTCACGTTCTCCAGCGGATATGTGCCCGTATTTATTACAGTGACCTGCAGGGTTACACCAGTCTGCCCAGGTGCCACTAGCCCATTTTGGGTGGACCACTGACTCTCTCCGCTTAGGGGAGGATTCACCTGGCCTGCCAAGGGAGCGGCGAAAAGGGTGAAAATCAAGGCTCCCACGAAAAGGACCAGGGTTATCTTCATTGCTCTACCACCTTCTCCACTAGCCCATCTCTAATGTAGATCACTCTGTCACAATTTCTTATCATGTCCGGATCGTGAGTAGCCATTAGGATCGTTACCCCCTTGTCCGTGCTGAGCGATTTGAGAAGTTTCACTACGGCCTCCCCAGTCTTAGTGTCTAAGTTTGCTGTAGGTTCGTCCGCTATCAGTAGCTCCGGATCGTTGACCAAAGCCCTGGCTATTGCTAGCCTCTGCTGTTGTCCACCTGACAGTTCATTAGGTTTCTTGTCCTTAAGCTCCAGCATTCCCGGGATCGCGGAGAGGACCTCTTCCGCTCTCCTCTTTCTTCTCCAAAAGGGGATGCCTGAAACAGCAAGAGGTAACTCAACGTTCTCCAAGACAGTAAGGTAAGTAATTAGGTTGTAGGACTGAAAAACGAATCCAATGTGTTTGTTCCTAAGCTCCGCCTTTCTTCTCTCATTCAGAAGAGTAGTATCAACTCCATTTATGAAGACTTTCCCAGAAGTTGGAGAATCGAGAAGCCCAACCATGTCCAAAAGCGTTGTTTTTCCTGAACCAGACGGGCCAACGATGGCGACGAATTCTCCCTTCTCAACTTCCATGTCCACACCTCTCAATGCCTGATACTCGATCTTCTTGATCCTGTAGACCTTGGCAAGTTTAACGGTACTAACAACCGGAGGCATATGTAGACGGGGGGGAACGTCATTTAAATATTTTTCTGATATCGTTATCGATATCGATTTCGAGTGTGTCCAACAATTTCACTCACCTGATTGTAATAGGTTATACGAGATCACGAAGGCCCTTATCCTTAATATGCTCCGTTCATTGGCGTTCCAGGGGAAGTGCTTGTCCATTCCAGAGAAGCGGTGCTTGAAAGACCTGAACACCTGTTCCACCAAGTTCCTCCTCCCGAACGTTTCGTGTTGGTGGGGAATTCCAAGTGTTGAAAGTATGTTGTACCAACTCCGTCGTGGAGGACCTCCTTGATTTCCCTGAACACCTGATCTTGAAAGACACCACGTCCAGTCCCTCTCGGTCAACCTAACCGCAACTATCCTGTGTTAAGGTCCCTCACAACCCAGAACCAGTGTAGCACACCGTGAACCAGCCT
>Ga0208683_100068_pt1 | contig 48388 bp, 54 predicted proteins | sample BED_Mat_host_9_1_FD_187141 | JGI IMG/M metagenome (GOLD analysis project Ga0208683, IMG submission 187141) | Extremophilic microbial mat communities from Yellowstone National Park, USA - BED_Mat_host_9_15 (SPAdes) (version 3) | ecosystem: Environmental > Aquatic > Thermal springs > Hot (42-90C) >... | reverse complement strand
AATAAATATATATTACCAGATACAATAATTGTTGAGGAATTTAATGCACAAGGATATAAATTAGAGAAAATTAAAGATATTGATGTTAAAGAATTGATTGGAAAAGAATGTATAAATCCATTAACAAATGAAGAAGTACCAATATTGCCTGCAGAATTTGTTGATATAAAAACTGGAAGTGGTATTGTTATGAGTGTTCCTTCTCATGCTCCATATGATTATATTGGATTAAGAGATTTATTAAATACAGAGTATAAAGAAATAGCAAAGAAATGTTTAGGTAGTATGAAAGTTTTATTTATGGTTCAGGGATATAATATACCAGCAAAAGAGATTGTTGAAAAAATGAAAATAAATAATCAAAAGTATGTACAAAAATTGGAAGATGCAACAAAAGAAATATATTCTTTAGAATATTATAATGGAATATTAACAGATGTCTTTGGAAAATATGGTGGTATGAAAATATATGAAGCAAAGGATAATATTGCTAAAGATTTTATAGAGAAAAATATAGCAAAAATACATTATACATTAAAACCAAGATTTGAATCTAGGTATGGTAATCCATGTATTGTAAAAATTATAGATAATCAATGGTTCTTAAAATATTCAGATCCTGAATGGAAAAAACTTGCTCATGAATGTATAGATAATATGAACTTTTATCCAGATTATATAAAACAAGATTTCCATCAGAAGATTGATTGGTTAAAGGATTGGGCATGCGCACATAATAAGGATGAATTGGGAACACCTCTACCATGGGATAAATCTTGGGTCATAGAATCATTATCAGATTCTACAATATATATGGCATTTTATACAATTGCTCATCTAATAAAAAATATAGATCCAGATAAAATTGAAGATGATTTATTTGATTATATATTTTTGAATAAAGGAAATGAGGAAGAAATAATAAGAAAATATGGGGATATTGTAAAGAAGATGAAAGAAGAATTTGAATGTTGGTATCCTGTTGATTTAAGAAGTTCTGGAAAAGATTTAATTCCAAATCATTTATCATTCTTCATATTTCATCATGTTGAAATATTTGATAAAAAATATTGGCCAAGAGGTATTGCTATAAATGGATATGCTGTAGATGCATTGGGAAGAAAAATGTCCAAATCTTTGGGAAATTATATATCATTAAGAGATGCTTTAAGAAAGTATTCTGCAGATATATTAAGATTTATTATTGCAATGTCGGCAAATTCATCTTATGATGATGCAAAGATAGATTTAGAAAAATCAGAATTCGTAATGAAATATTTAATATCATTTTATAATTATTCAATAGAAAATTATAATAAATATAAGGAATATGAAAAAAGTTATATAGATCTATGGTTTGAAAATAAATTAAATAAATTAGCAAAAGAAATTGAAGATGAATATGAGAAATTAAATTATATGAATGTAATTAATAAGATATTTGAATTGGATAATTCTTTTGAATGGTATTTAAAGAGAGCTTCTGGTAAGATAAATGGAAAAGTTATAAATAAATATATTGAATATAAGGCAATATTTTTATATCCAATTGTTCCCCATATTATTTCTGAAATATTTGAAAAAATTGATCTAGATCTTTTTAATATAAGATATCCAGAAAATTTAAGTTATACGGATGAATATGAAAAATATGAAAAATATGTAAAATCTGTAAGAGATGATTTAATAAAATTAAAAATATTAATGAATAATAAAAAATTTAATAAAATAAAAATAATAATTGCAAGTAAGGAAAAATATGAATTATTTAATGAATTGAAAAATAATAAAAACAAGATTGATGAATTTTTAAATGATTATACAAACTATAGGGATATATTATTGTTTGTAAAGAGAAATATATACATACTTGACGAATTTTTAGATAGAGAAAAAGAATATAAACTATTAGATTCTTCTATTGATTTATTTAAATCTGAATTAAATGTTAAAGATATAGTTATAGAATATGAAGAAGAATCAAAAGAATCTAAAAAAAATAGGGCAATGCCATATAAACCAGCTATCATATTTTTCGAATAATAAGATTTATATTTTATGACTTATTAATTATATTATATGGCAATAGGTTTATTTAAGAAAAAGAATAAGAATAAAGAGGACTTTTATGGAGACCTAGACAATCTAAAAAACCAACTTGGAGGAATGGGTGGTATGTCAACAGATATGGGTAATAATTATAATATTCCAGGAACTGGCCAGAATCCCTATGATTATAACAACAACCCGGGTAGTTTTGGCGTATTAGGAAACCAAAATCAACAACCAACGTTCGGATCTCAAGGATTCAGTCAACAACAATTTGCAGGAATGGGCCAACAAAATATAAGTGGAGTTAAAAATATTAATAACCAACAATTTGAAGGATTTGGAAATCAACAACCAACGTTCGGATCTCAAGGATTCAGTAAACGACCACCTTTAGATGAAAATAAACCATTATTGAAGGAAAAAGTTAAAGAAAGCGTCCATAAAAAACATTTAAAAGAAGAAAAACCATTAGAAGTAAGAAAAGAATTATTAATAAAGATAGAAGATTATAAAAGAGTTAGAGAACTATTACAGCAATTAAAGGAAAAGATGTCTGAAGTAGAAAAAATAGTTAGTGAATTAAAGGAAGATGAAAATAAGAGACTAGAAAGTATAAAAGGATTAAAAGAAAAATTGGAAGAATCGAAAGGTAATATAAATAGTGTGTTAGATATATTTAGATAGAATGGAGAGCGCCGGTAGTCTAGTGGTAGGACGTAGGCCTGCCTAGCCTATGACCCGGGTTCGAATCCCGGCCGGCGCATAAAATGGTTCATACAATGTCCTCAGACAATTTATATGTTGAAATAAAATCTGAGAAAGATATATTGGGAATAATTAAGAGAGTAAAGAGAAATATATATTTGCAACTATATGATGTATTGCGTGATATAAAAGATCATGAAATTAAGAGTCAGAGATTAGATAAATTATTAGAAAATGTAAAATCTATAAAGGATATAATAGACGAACTATTAAATTCATTACCAGAAACAAAAGATTTAGAAGAATTATATAAGGAAATTAATTCCGAAGAATTAGATAAAGTAGAAATTAAAGAAAAAAAGAAAGTAAGAAAGAGACCAAAAGTTGAGGTAATAAAAGAAGAAAGTAAGGAAGATAATAATCAAATTAGGAAAGAATTAGATGATATATCTGCAGAATTAGAAGAATTAAAGGAAGAATTGAAAAAGTTAATTGAGTCTTAATATATCTCTAGTTTTTTCATCATATTTATAAATAACTTCCTTTCTCTTTAATTTTAATTCTATTTTATCTTTGTATATATATATTTCATCAAAGTCGTCCAATATATAAATATTTTCATTTTTTTCTTCAATATCTTTTCTTATATTTTCCATTTCTTCCTCATATCTTTGGCTAAAATGTGTTAATAATAATATCTTGCTATTACTTCTATTAAATATTTCTCTAACCTCTAAAAAATCCATATGCATATTTTTCTTTGCTAGATCTGGTTGAAAGAAATATGTAGATTCAGATATTAATATTGTACTATCCTTTGCAAAATCAATCAATTTATCAAAAAATATTGTATCAGTAATATATGTAATTTTAATTCCTCTCTTTATATATCCCACATCTTTATAAGATATTGTTTTACCATTTATTCCTATTTCTTTTCCTTCTTTTAATTTTTTAATTAATTCTTTATTTTTTATATTATATTTATTTAGAATATCTTTATCTAGTTTAATATAATCTTTTTCTATAATATAATATGAATAAGATATTATAGAATGTTTTGTTTTTATCCCATATATTTGGAAATCCTCTTCATCAACTATTAAACCCTCTCTTGCTTCTATTATATTTATATCAAAGTTTATTGGAATAATAAAATCCTCAATTATTCTTTTCAAATTTTCTATATTTTCTTTTGGAATTATTATATTTAATTTTTTATTATAATTCATGCTAGATAAACTTTGAAAAATACCTGGTAATCCTAGAATATGATCTCCATGCCAATGTGTAATTAATATATAATCTATATCTGTTGGTGAGATTTTTATCATTCTTAATTGTCTTTGTATATTTTCTCCACAATCTAGTAAAATTCCTCTTTTATTGAATTTTATAAATATCCCTGGATGATTTCTACTTTTAGTAGGCATTGATGATGTAGTTCCCAATATTATTATTTTTTTCATCATTAAACCTTCCAATTCATCTTTGGAGCCCTTTCAAATATTCCATAATATATTATATCATATATTATGATAATTTCATATAATGGTATATATAATATTGAAAACAATATAAATGGAAGAAAATTATACAACTTTCTTCTTTTTATTGAAATTAATAAATATATATAAGAAGATGTTATTATTGTATATAATAAGGTTAGGTATAGAATGTAAAATACTTTGAAAATAGACGATGGATTTAATATTATTAAGTATATAAAACTAATATTTTTAGATAGATTTTCATATATACTTATAGCAACCTGATATAAGAAAGAGGCCGGTAAGTAAATATATATATAAGTCCATATTATGTATGGTAAATATAAAATTAGAAGTATCAATATGGAGGTTAACATGTTGTGAATAAAGAAATCCACCATATAATCTAAATGATTTAGTATTACTTCTATCAATCCAAAACTCCATCTTTTTCTCTGTTCAATCCATTGTCTTAAACTCTTTAATGGTTCAATTAGTAATTTTATGTTTTTTGACATATGATATTTATATCCTTTTTTTCCAGCTTTCATGGCAAAATCTATATCTTCTACATATACTCTAGAATACCCTCCCACATCATTCCATACGATTTTTTTAGTTGCAAATCCACTACCATTTAAGAATAAGGGTCTTTTTGTTTTATTCAATATAGGATCAATTATATCAAAATATGAAGAAAATTCTATGAACATAAGATAACCAAGCCAACCTTTTTTAATTATTTCTTTATAGAATTCTATTATATCATATTCTTTTAATTCATTAACAATACCATTTATATTGATATAATCGATAATAACATCTGAATCAAAGAAAAATAAAGTTCCTCCAGAAGATATTTTTACTGCATCATTAGTTGCAGAAACCTTTCCCCTTCTTTCTTTTGATATAACTAATGTTATATTTTTATATTTACTTTTTAATTCCATTAATTTATTTAAGAACTCATCTTCTGGAGAGTCTATTGATATTATTATTTCTTTTAGATCATTTGGATAGGAATCTTCTAATATTTTCTGAATATTATATTCCAAATATTTACTTTTTTTATAAATAGGAAATATGATTGATATTTTAGGAAGATCCATAAAAATTATATTTAATATTAATATTATTAAAAATAGTGATGAAGGTCAGAGTTAGCTGATACAACATGATGAAATTCAGATACCTCTGACGTTCTCTACCTTTTCTATTATTGAATATATAAAGAAGAAATATAATGAAACTATTGTAAATACCGATATATCAATTAAAGATGGTATTATAAATCGAATAATTTCTCTTAAATATCTGATCAAAAATATAGATGTTATAAATGTAGATAGAAATATTGATATATAATATTCCTTTGTTTTTGTTATATTTAATGAGAATAATTTTTCATAATGTATATATAATATTCCTTGTGTTGCTATTAAGAATAATATTATTATATAGCTATTATCATTTGTAGCTAAAGCAACAATTGTAGAAATAATTCCAATAAATATCATATTTCTTATTATTTCTATTTTTGTAGATCTATCAAATATTTTAACCTTCATTTTCTTTAACATTTTCTTATCTTTAACATCTGATGAACCCATGTATAATGAATTAATTGTTTCAATTACTAAATTTAATAATAGTAATTGTAAAGCTTGTAGAAATATTTGATTATATATAAAAAATCCAATTGAAATAAATAAAAATATTCCAAGTATTTCTGATAACATTACTAAAATATATACTTTTATATTGTATATAATTCTTTTTCCTTCCATAATTAGTTTTGTTATATTGTCTATTCCCTTATCCATTAATATAACATTTGCGGAGTCCTTTGCTATGTCCGTTGCATTATAAAATGAAACACTTACATTAGATATCTTCAATGCTATAGCATCATTTATACCATCCCCAACAAATAATACTCTATGGCCCTCATCCTTTAATGTTTTTACTATTCTATATTTATCTAAAGGATCTGCATTTACTATAACATTATAATCCTTTAATATCCTGTATAGATAATTTTCATTCAATTTCTTTATTTTATTTGCATCTATTATTTTATAATTTAAGTTTAATAATCTTAATATCCCCAAGGTATGATCTTTATTATCCCCGGTTACTATATATATATTTATACCAAGATCTTCCAATTCTTTTATATATTTTAAAACTCCCTCCCTTATTTTATCCTTTATAAATAATAATCCTAGGAATATTATATCCTTTTCTGGTTCTTCATTTTCTTCTATTTCTTTAATACCAATTGCTAATATTCTATAACCTCTTTTTCCATATTTCTTTTCAATTTTTTCAATTTTTTCTTTATATTTATCTATTCTAAATATTTTATTGTTTATTATTATATATTTTGAAATAGATAAAAGGGAAGATGGAGATCCTTTTATTATTACATATTTCCTATCATTATATTTTACTATTACAGAAGATCTTTTTCTATATGAATCAAAATAAATTACAGAATATCTTTCTAAAAATTTAGAAATCTTAAAATATTTTGTCAATCTATATATTGATAAATTTATAGGATCCCCAACATTTTTTTCTATATCTATTGTTAAATAATCCTCTATTGAATTATACAAAAATATTAAGAATTCTCTTACCTCATCTATATTTATTATTTTTTTATTATACATTATCTCTGCCTTATCTTTATAATATTTTACATTGTAAAATTTACCATTATAGAAAAATTTATTTATAACCAATTCATTATATGTAATTGTACCTGTTTTATCTAAAACAACGGTATCTATATTGCTAATATCTTCCAATATATTGGGATCTTTTACATATATATGATCTCTTTCCAATTTTTGACTACTTATTGTATATACTAATACTAATGCTGCAGGCAATCCCTCAGGTATTACAACAATAGCTAAAGCTATTACAAATATTATTAGCTGGTATAAATTTAGTATATTTTTTATTAATAATATTACAAAAGATATAATTACAATTATTGATATAATTATTATCATATAATATGAAAATTTATCTAATTCTTCTTGTAATAGAGATTTACCTCTTCTTTGTTTACTTATATTTTTATATATACTTCCATAATATGTATTATTTCCAGTTTCAACTACAACACCAATTGCAATTCCTTTTATTATATAACTATTCTGTAATATCATGTTTTTTCTTTCCTTTACTGGAATATTCATTGGTAATATTGTATTATATTTTCTTACAGGTTCGGATTCACCAGTTAAAGAGCTTTCATCAACTTCTAAATCAATTGACTCTATTATCCTTATATCTGCAGGAGCCCTCTGTCCATATTTTAGTACAATAATATCTCCCGGAACAATTTTTGATGATTTTACATATTTATATTTTCCATTTCTAATAACTAAAACATTACTTTCTATATTTTCTTCTAGAGATTTTATTATTTTTTCAGATTTCTTATCATGTAAGTAATCTGATATTATATACAATAATAGAAATAATGTTATTGCAGATCCTTCAGTAATACCACCAAAAATAATGGATAATATATCTGAAACAAGAAATAATAATAAGAAAGGATTTTTTAAATATTCTATTACAATTTCTATAAAATTCTTTTTCTCTAATCTTATTTTATTTTCTCCATATATTTTTAACCTTCCTTCAGCTTCATAATCATCTAAACCCTTATTTGATGTATTTAGCTTTTTCAATACTTCTTCAATAGGTAAAGAATGCCACATTATAAATTCTTATAAATTTACGAATTTTATAAATTATTAAATGTTGGTTATAAATCTAAAATCTTATATAGAAACAATTGGAAAAAAAGGGTTAGAATTATTAGAAGCTGCTGAAAAAGTTTCTGAAGAATATAATATTGATATTGGGATTGCTCCACAATTTACTGATATATATTTATTGTCAAAAAATGCAAAGAAAGTAAAAATATTTGCACAACATATAGATCCGATTGAACCAGGTGCTTATACAGGACATATTTTACCTGAAGCTGTAAAAGAAGCCGGTGCTGTTGGAACTTTAATAAATCATTCAGAAAAACCAATGAAGATTATTGATATAGAAAAGGCAATAAATATAGCAAAAAGATTGGGTTTAATTATAATAGTATGTGCAAATGATAATATTGTAGGAGCTGCAGTTGCAAAATTGAATCCAGATTATGTTGCAGTAGAACCGCCGGAATTAATAGGAACTGGAATTTCTGTATCAACTGCTAGACCAGAAATAGTAATAAATTCTGTTAAGATGATTAAAGAAATAAATCCAAATATTAAAGTATTGGTTGGGGCTGGTATAAGTAATAAAGAAGATGTAAAGAAAGCATTGGAGTTTGGTGCTGAAGGTGTATTATTATCTTCTACAGTTACAAAGGCTAATAATTTTTATGAAAAAATAAAAGAATTGGCTGAAGGCTTTATAAGATAATTTTTAAATATGCTTTAATTTTGACCATGCTAAAATTAAAAAGCTTTTAGAAAAAGTATTATAATATAGCATTTTACTTAAATCATGTGTTTTTACATCCTTCCAAAATATAATAATAAGGCTTCCAAACATTTTTCTGCTGCTTGATTTGAATAAAATTCAGAAGCATAATATTTATTATTATTTAATAATGCTTTTGCTGTATATAAATCTTCCAAAGATTGCTTTAACCATAATTCAACATTATCTCTGATAATATTATCTTTAATTCTATCCTTTATAAAATAAGTTTTATTATTTCATCAATTTTATTTTCAATTATTAATTTATTTTCCTTATATAATTGTTGGTATATATATTCTGTTATATATGGTAATATTGGATGTAACATAATTAAGATTATTTTATATATTGTATATAATAGATATTTTGCACTTTTATCATCATTTTTTATTCTTTCTTTTATTTTTTCTAAATAATTATTTGCAAAATCCTCCCATGCAAATTTTCTCCATAACTTTACATATTCAGAATATCTAAATTTGTCAACATATTCTTTAGATTCTTTAATATCCTCTTCCAATATTTTTATTATTTCTATATCTTCATCTTTTAATTCTAGAACCTTTTCCAGCTTTTCTTTTATATTCATTTCAATATATCTCCCAATGTTCCATAATTTTATTATAAATGCCTGTCCAGATTCAATATCCTTTATATTAAATCTATAATCATTACCTGGTGCAGCTAATAGAGCCCAATATCTTAAAGCATCTGGAGAATATTTGTCCATTATTTCGTTTGGATTTATAGCATTTCCTAAAGATTTAGACATCTTTCTTCCCCCTTCATCTAATACCATTCCATGAATTAATGCATATTTCCATGGATTTTTATTTGTTAATAAATTTACCCTTACAATTGTATCAAATAACCATGTTCTTATTATTTCATATCCTTGTTGTCTTAAATCTACAGGTAAATATTCCTTTATTTTATTAAATAATTCGAGTAATTCTTTCGGATTAAATTCATTATTTTCTGTCAATGCATAATATAATATTACTAAAGGTGTTATTGAAGATTCAATCCATACATCAACTGTTTCATCTTCAAAGAATTTACCATTATATTTTTTTACTTTTTCTTTATCTATTCTTGGATCAATTGGTAAATCTTCTATATTTACTGGATATATTTTTCCATCTCTTTCATAAAATGGGAATGTAAGACCCCATAACATTTTTGTCCTAGAAATATTCCAATCCTGATCTATATTATTTATCCAATCAACTAATCTTTTTATTTCACTTTCAGGAATTATTTTTATATCTTTTTGCCATTCCAATATTTTTTCTTTTAAATCTTTTATTTTTATAAAAAATTGTTCTTTTGGAATAAATTCTAATGATGATAAACAGTCAGATCTCTCGGTATGTGATAATACATTATGATTTATCTTTTCTATTTTATATATATAATCCTTTAATATTTCTTTCACTTTTTCTCTTGCCTCTCCAACTTTTAATCCATTTATTTCATTTATACTTGATATTATTCTTCCATCTTCTGATACAGAAATTATTTCAGGTAAATTATATTTTTCTTTCCACTTTATATCATAAGGATCTCCATATGTACATATCCAAACAATTCCTGTCCCAAAATCATAATCTACATCATTATCAGAAATAATCTTTACTTTTCTATTTATTAATGGAATTATAACTTCTAAATTTTCTAATTCTTTATAATCATATTCTCTTATAATTTTTAAATTATTTTTTTCTGCATATATTTTTGATACAATTAAATTATTTTCAGTTTCTACATATTTGTTTTTTGCAATTAATATTAATGAACATGAATTAATTAATTCTAGTCTTGTTGTTCCTATTAATATATTTTTTTCATTATTTGTTGGCAATTTTATATATATAAAATATCCTTCCTTTTCTAAATATCCAGCTTCTTGCATTGAAATTGCTGTTTGACATTTTGGACACCACATTATTGGATATCTTTTTCTTTTAATTAAACCATCATTAAACATCTTTATCAATGTATATTGAACAAATGCTTCATATTTCTTATCAATTGTTTTATATACTTTATCTCTATCAAATGATGATCCCAATCTTTCAAATGTTTTATACATAGATTCAATCATTTTATTTGTCCAATCAATACATTCTTTTATGAATTGTTCTTTATTTTCTTTAGATATCTTTAATTTATTTATAACTTTTAATTCTGTTGGCAAACCATGACAATCAAATCCCAAAGGAAAATATACATTATATCCTTCCAATCTTTTATATCTAGCTAAAAAATCTATCCATATAAATTCTAGAGCATGACCCATATGTGCTTCTCCAGAAGTAAATGGTGGTGGAGTGTCTATTATATATCTTTTATATTTATTAATATCAAATTTAAAAATTTCTTTATTTTTATTCCATAAGTTTAATATTTCCTTTTCAATTATTTTATAATCAGGTCTCTTATCCATTCAAAAATATATATAAAAAATATATATAAAAGACTATACTTCGTATATATTTTCCTTTACCTTGTTTTTAACAAACATAACTACTAGCATTCCTACTAATAATAATACAATACCACCTATTAATAAATAAACTCCAGCTTGCATTATCGATTGGAAGTTTGAATATAATGGTTGTAATAGAGTTCCAATTATATATATTAGAAGTCCTGCAAATTCCAATGCCAATCCTAGATTTGATATAATAAATTTATCCATGCCCTTTACCAACATATATAATAGTAATGATATTGCTACTGTTATTCCTATTCCCGATAAAAAAGATACCAATACTGAAAATACAGAAACCAAAACAACTTTTCTCCAATCCATTAATAAATTATATAATATTTATTTATAAGTTTATTTAGATAAAAATTCTAACAAATTGTTTAATTTATTTTGTAATTCTTTAATAGCCAATGGTATTAATTTTTCTGTTGAATATTGTCCAAATGATTCTATAATAAATACAAATTCTTCTTTTGGCATAACCTTTATCTTTTCATTTGATGCTCTTTCTACTGCATCTAAAAAAGTTCTATCATATTCTTTTTCTTTTGGTATTTGTATTTTATCTTTCTTTATCTCTACTCCCAACAATTTTAGATTTTCCAATTCTTTTTCATCTAATTTTCCTTCTAATTTCAATTCTCCAGTTCTATAATAATAAACATGTCCAGGTATAAATTTTGCATGCTGTTTTCCATTATCAAGTATCGCAATAGCTTCTAATTTTACTTTTTGATTTTCATCAATATATGCAATCATTGTTTCTGGGTAAATTACGTATATATCTTTTTTATCTGTCTTTAAATCAGAACCATATATATATCCTTTTTCATTTTTTTCTAAATAAAATTTTATTTCTTCATTTTCTTTAATGTTTTCAGGAGTATTTAATACAACCAAACCCAATCTATGTGCTAGCATTTCATCCCATATTGCAGAATTGTTTTCTATAATATAAACATCTTCAATTGCCAATATTTTTACTTCTTCCAAGATTGCTCTTCTTAAAACATTTAAGAAATTTGGTGTTATATCTTTTATCAATAATTTCAACTTATATATTTTCTTATCTTTATCAATCGCGTATTTATCAGTGGCTTTCTCTAATAATGATATTTCTGGCATTTAAGATTTTTATAAAAATTATTTATAAATTTTGGGACCGCGGGGATTCGAACCCCGGACCTCCACCTTGTAAGGGTGGCGTCATAGCCACTAGACCACGGTCCCTTTCATTTAATATTTTTGTAAAATTTTAAAATACTATTGAAGATTCATATTCAACTTCTGAAGTCTTTAAATATACAATAATTTTATCTTCTTTTATTTTTCTTCTTATTGATAATAAACCTTTATCTAAATAAATATTAAATATATAATATTCCAATTCATTCATTTCATTACTTTTTGTTAGCCTTTCACAATCAATTATTTTACAATCTTTTATGTTTAATATTTCGAAATCAGAAGTTATATTAGAACCTGCCATAAATGTTAATACATTTTCTTCAGATAATCTAATATAATATTTATCTCTTACACATTCTATATATGTACCTTCTCTATATTCTCCCCCACTTATTTTACAAAACATTTCAAATTCTTTTTTAATCTTATTTTCCATTATATTCCCAATTGTTTTCTTACTTCTAGGCTTATTCTATCCAAACTCCATTTATTTTCAAAATCTATCTCTATTTTTGAATTTTCATATATATTTAATTCTTTCAATTTTTCATCTATTTGTTCTAGAATTGCTGATATAAATGGACAAAGAGGAGAAGTAGGTAAAAATTTTATAATATACACCCCATTTTCTTCTCTAACATCTTCTATTTCTCCTAAAGATACAATATCATATCCAAGTTCTGGATCTGTTACTTCTCTTAATTTGTTTAATATATCTTCAACCTTTACCATTTCTTTGTTTTAATATACATAAAAGCAATAAATGAAGCTACAGCGCCCTGTGCAGCTGAAGTAATAATTTGTCTAAAATTGCATATTTGTGTTGTTACATCTCCTGCAGCAAGTAATCCTACTACGTTTGTTTTTCCACATTGATCTACAACTATACGTCCGCTTTCATCCATATTTACATTTAAACCTTTAACAATTTCTGATAATGGAACTAATCCTATTGCTACAAACAATCCATCCAATTTCATTGAACTTATTTCTCCAGTCTTTGTATCTTGTAAAACTACTTCTTCAACTTTTTCAGTTCCTTTTATTTCTTTTACAACTTTATTTAGTAAGAATTTAATTTTTGGATTATTTTTTGCTTCTTCAACTAGTATGGGATCTGCCCTAAATTCATCTCTTCTATGGATTATATATACCTCCTTTGCATGTTGTGCAATTACTTGTGCATCATGAAATGCGCTATTTCCTCCACCAACTACCCCAACAATCTTATCTTTAAAAAATGAAGCATCACATTCTGCACAATAAGATACACCCCTTAAATTTTCTCCAGGAACATCTAATTTTTTTCTTTGAGAGCCAGTTGCAATTATGACAGCTTTTGAAATAAATTCTTTGCCTACAACAGTAATAACTTTAAAATTACCATCTGGTAATTTTTCAATTCTAGCAACACTTTCTAATAAAGTTCTTGCACCATATTTTTCTGCATGTTTTTTAAATAATTTTCCTAGTTCAGGTCCCTTAAGGTTTTCTAATCCAGGATAATCATCAACAATATCAGCCTCATTCAATGTTCCTCCAATATCTTTTGTTATTACCAATGTTTTTAACCTATATCTTCCACAATATAATGCAGCAGCATAACTCGCAGGACCTCCCCCTACAATAATTACATCCCATTCTTTATCTAGGTTTTCTGTATTAGGCATATTAATTGGGTTGGGTATATTACTCAGCGATAAATCTATAGCCATAGCAGAATATTTGTTCCAAAAATTTTATAAATGAAACCCTTGATAAATTTTAGAAAATGGATATTTTAACTGCCATTTCAAGACCTCCCTCATTATTTGCTAATTGATATAAATTCCATTTATTTGTTACCATCTCTATTTTACCATCTAGTTTATGATCTGGTAATATTTCTACTGGTTTTCTTTTTATATATTTTTCTAATTTACTATCCTGAGGTACCCTATAAGAAACTTCAACAATAATTCCATTTAATACATATGAATCAGATATTTTTTTGTTATATTTCGATAAATTATCTATAATTTTTTCGTAAGAATTCTCGGGAACATACATGCTACCAATTACTTCGACTGGGTTTTCTGGATTTTCAATATTTAGATATGAAGTTCTGGATATATTAAAGATATATAGATCCGCACTTACCACCGTTATTGGCCCATTTTCTATATTAACTAATTTATAGTTACCCAACATAAAAATCTAATATGTATGTTAAAATTTATAAAAATATACTTATTTAGAAACCTTTTCTAAACTTTCTTTTATTTTATTAGCAAATATTTCCATTTCTCCAATAGCCCCCTCCCATTCTGTTATAACATTTCCATCCTTATTTATTATTGCGATATGTGGAACACCATATACTTTAAATTTTTCAACAAATTCTGGAAATTCATATGATTCGATCATTATCCCCCTAATATTATTTTTTATCATTGCAAATTGATGAGAATGATGTGTCATATACGGACAATATGGGCATGTTGGAGTTGCAAATACATATATATCTATTGGTTCATTTATTGATGATAATTTTTTTGCTGTAGCTCCATCTATGTCAAAATGTTCATTTGATACATGTATTATATCTTCTAAAAATATTGGAAATTCTTCTCCGGATGGCAATCCATAATATATGATCCCAGGATATTTTTTGAATACAAATATTGGACCTCTCCTATTTCCATACTTATCTATTAACAAATTTTTACTTTTCATTTCTTCTTCTATCTTTGGATCATATGCATCTAGGAATTCAAACTTTATCTTATCATTTATTTGCATTAATAGTTCTCCAATTTTCTTTGCAAAATCACTGGTTTCTTTATTATTTTTTTCATCTAAATATATAGTTATTTCTACCGGGTTTTTTAAGCTTTTATCAAACATTTCTTTTAATGTTTTTTTGTCTTCTTCACTTAAAATTTCCTCAGCCATTTAATAATATATAACGTCATTATTTTATAAATTTATCATATATCTATTAATTCATTTAATTTTCTCAAAGATCTTAACTTAAAATTATTATTAACTTTTGCTTCTTCAATTGCATTCTTCAATAATTCTGCTTCTTCTAACATTAATGCCCTTTTAACATAATATGGTTTTCCAACTTTTGTTCCATGTGCAAATGTATATATTATCGGATCTTTCCATGATAATTCATTTCCGTATATTATTTTTGCAGTATATGCCAGTGCTCTTAATAGTCCAGGTCCAAGACCTTTTATAAATAATAAATCTTTGAAATTTTCTACAGTCCTATTAATTCCCAATGCCTTCCAATATATTTTATCTGGTATCTTTAAATAGTAAGGTAATTCTTGATAAAATATATAATCATCTTTTTCTTTATTAATATATTTTAATATAGTATTATTTTTATTTTGATAAAATTTTAGTCTTATTATATATTCTTTTATTTTTTCTATTCTTTCATTATTAATTATTTCTAAAATATTCTTTCTCAATTCTTTAGATTCTTTTGTTGATAAATTTAATGTTTTCGTATTTGATCCAAAACCAATCTGATAATCATCAAAATAATTTATATTTATCCAATGAAATCTTCTGACTTTTTGTTCTTTTATTGATATCTTTTGATTTATAATTGTCATATTACTTTTTTCATCAGAAATTAAAAAATGAAAATATAAATTATATCCATCCTGAATTAAATAATTATCAACCTTTGCAGAAGTTATTGATACATCCTTTATCTTATCTTTTAATTTGTCTTTTATATCTTTAGTCTTTATCTCTTCAGTTATTTTTGAATCTTTTCCTTTTCCTCCCAAAACAATTATTGGTAGATTATCTTCTATAGATATTTCTTTTAATGCTTTTAGTGTTACAGTAGTCATTCCAGAATAATTCCATTCAAATCCAAGTAAACATGATAGAGAATTAAACCATAATGGATTAGAATATCTATTTATTAATTCTTCTGTCCCAAATTCTTCAATAATTACTTTTACTATACTTCTTTCTAATTCTTTTAATTCTTTATAATGTGGAACGGGTCCTTTTGCCAATCTTAATTCAACATCACCAACCTTCTTCATTATAATTATTTATCTATATTGTACTTAAAAGCTATAATGTTAGCCTTTTAACCTCAGATTATATTTTTTACTTAATTTAACGTAGACAGAATTTAATTGATAATAAAAAATTATATCTTATAATTCCAAATACCTTTATCCTTATAATTGTATACTATTGATTTATATGTTGTAGTAGATTCAATTCCATAACCTAATCCTTCTTTACCAATTCCAGAATCTTTTCTACCTCCATAAGGATAATATCCAATTCCATGCCTTGGCATATCATTAATATATACAGCCCCAACTTCTAAATATTCAGCTATTCTTCTAATTTTATTTATGTCATTTCCAAATATTGCTGCATCCAATCCATACCTTCTTTTTTCTATAATTTTTAATCCGTCATCTATATTATCTATTTTTACTAATAATGCTACAGATAAGAATACTTCCTTATTAAATAAATATAATTTATCTACATTTTCTTCAGAAACTTCTATTAAAGTAGGTTCAATATATGTTTTATCTAATCTATTTCCTCCATATAATATTTTCCCTCCCTTTTGTTTTGCATCTTCTAAAGAATATACAAATTCATCTACAGTCTTAGGATCTGCAATTGGTCCAAATGTAGTATTATCTTCTCTCGGATCTCCTATTTTTACCTTTGAAATTTCTTCTATTAATTTTTCTTTAAATTTATCATATATTTCTTTTTCTACAAGTATAATTTTTATAGAATCACACCTTTGTCCAGAATATGATGTAATTCCAGATACAACTCTTTTTGCTGCATAATCTATATCAACATCATTTAATATAAATGCAGGAGCCCCTCCACCCAATTCAATTAAATATTGTTTAATTCCAGAATTCTTTATTATTTCTTCTCCAGTTTCTGTAGATCCAGTAAATATTATTGAAGATATTTTTTTATTTGGTGTTATTTTATTCATATCTTTCCCAGGTACTGTTATTAATGATATATAATTCGTTGGAAAACCTGTTAATTCTAATAATCTAATATATAATATTACTGGTAATGGATCTAAAGATGGAGGTTTAATAATTAATACATTTCCAGGTAATAGTGAAAATATTATTTTATTTACAGAATCAAATAATGGATAGTTAAATGGAGTTATTGCTAAAACTAATCCTAAAGGTTCTCTTTTTATAATTCCTTCAGATTCTAAGTAATCTTTACTAAATTCACCTGGTAAATAATCACTAACTATTTTTCTATAATCAATTTCAATATTTTTTATTCTATTAGTTGTAGATTCTATTTCTTCCGAAGCTTGCTTTCTTGTTTTTCCAGCATTTATAATTAATAAATTTACAAAGTCTTCCGAATATTTTTCTAATAATTCTGCAGTTTTTAATAATTTTTCAACTCTCAAATATCCTGGATAATTTTTTGCATTAAATCTTTCATTATATAATCTATCAATTTCTTTCTCTACAATTTCATATTGAACTCTTGGAACTTTTGCAACAGGTGATAAATCTATTGGAGTATTAATAGTTATATATTCTAGATTTCCATAATACCATTCTCCATTAATAAATGCTGGAAATATCGGTAGACCATCGTTATCGTATTTTATTATTTTTCTTAATTCTTCACTATTTATCTCAACTTTTGGTTTTTCGGATAACATAGTTATACCCATAGATAAAAAATGATTTTAGTTTTTTATATATTTATTTCTAATAATATTGGAACATGATCGGATCCATATATATTATCTAATATATCTGCATTAACTATTTTATCTTTTAATTCTTTACTTACTACACAATAGTCAAGTCTCCATCCCTCATTTTTCTTTCTTGCAATAATTGAATATGAAAACCAACTATATTTTCTTATATTTCCTTTTATATACCTAAATGTATCAACGAATCCCAAAGATAAAAAATGATCAAACCACCATCTTTCCTCGTCTGTAAATCCCGCATAGCCTTTTAAATTTATTGGATCATATATATCAATATCTTTATGTGCTACATTAAAATCTCCACAAATTATACATGGTTTATTTAAAGATAATACATATTTTTCAAATTCTTTATCAAATTCTAATTTAAATTCCAATCTTTTTAATGTTCCAATTCCAGCATTTGGAAAATATACATTTATTAAATAAAATTTATCATATCCTATTGTTATAATCCTTCCTTCAATATCAAATTTTTCAATTCCAATTCCATATTTTATATTATTTGGTTTTATTTTCGATAATGTTAATACTCCACTATATCCATTTTTCTTTGCGGGAAATGAATATACATTATATCCAAGTAATTGAAATGTTAATGGTATTTCTTTTGTTTTTATTTCTTGAAATAAATAAAAATCTGCATTATATTTTTTAATAAAATCAATCAAACCTTTTTGAATTATGGATTTTAATCCATTAACATTCCAGGATATAATTTTCATTTTATCAGTTTCCGGGTTCTACATCATTTTTCAGCCTATATTTATTCATCATTATTTATATTATATACCTTAATAAAGTTATTAAATATTATTTCTTCTAACTCTTTCTTATCTATATCTTTTATTTCAGATATCTTTTCCAATGAATATATTATCTTCCATGAATTATTTACTGCTTTACCTTTTTCTATTGGATCTAAATATGGAGAATCTGTTTCAGTTAAAATAAATTCTAATGGAACATCCTTTATAATTTTTTGAAATCCAGGATCTCTATAAACAATTGCTGGTATTGATAAATAACAATTTATTTCAATTGCTTTATCTACTAAGGAAGGTTTCCAAAATGTATGCAATACTTTTTTGTTATTATAACTTGTTAATATATCTAATACCTCCTTTTCAGCTTTTCTACTATGAATTATTACAGGTTTCTTTAATCTATCAGCCAATTCCAAAAATTTTTCAAAATATATTTTTTGCTTTTTAATTTTATCTTCATCTACATTAGAAAAATCTAATCCAACTTCTCCAATTGCTAAAAATTTTCTATCTTTATTTTCTTCAATAAATTCAAATATTCTTTCTATATCATTATCATTCATTTTTTCAATTTCCTCAGGATATAATCCTAAAGCATAATATATTATATCATACTTTTTAGATTCTTCAATTACTTTATTTATACTTTCAATATCTACAGAATTTTCAATTATATACTTTACATTTCCTTCAACATTTTCCCTTATTTTTTCATCTACATTATTATATAAAAACAGATGTGAATGATCATCAACTATCATAATTAAAACTTTTTCTTTAAATATATTAAATATATATCTTCAAAGAAAATGTGTTTGTTATCTATTATTCTATAATCATAAAATTTTGAATATTTATTTAATATATATTGAGGATTTGTTATTGAAGACATTATTATTAATATTTCTCCAAAATTATTTAATTTAGTTATGCTTTGATATAAAAATCTATTGATTGTTTCATATCCAAATTTTCCTCCAGAAATCCATTTTTTGACTTTTACTCCTTCATAACTTACTTCTGGTAAATATGGGGGATTAAATAATATTAGGTCAAATTTTTCATTTATATTATTAAATAAATCGGATAGATTGAATTTTACTGGTAAATTAATTTTTTCTATATTTTTATATAAATAATCTAGATCAGAATTATTATCTATATAATTTATATAAAAGTTTATTTTAGATAATTTTAAACATTCTTCAGATATATCTGAAAAAGATACGGCTTTTGTATATTTATATGCCTCTAAACCCTGAATTCCAGATCCACATCCAATATCTAATACTTTTTTACCTCTAGCAAACTCTTTTATATGGTCATTTAATAAAAAAGAATCTTCCTTTGGGGGATAACATTCAAGATCATAAATCTTATAATATATTATTAGATCATTATGTTTTACATATTCAAAGTCCATAATAATATTTATTTAAATTTTAATTTAAATTATTAATTTATGTCGGATAATGAAATATGGACTGAAAAATATAGACCAAAAAATTTGGATGATATAAAAGGACAAGATGAGATTGTAAAAAGATTGAAAGCATTTGTAGAAAATAAAAATATGCCTCACTTATTATTTGCAGGACCTGCTGGTGTTGGAAAAACAACCGCTTCATTAGCATTAGCAAGAGAATTATATGGAGATAAATGGGAACAAAATGTATTACAATTAAATGCTTCAGACGATAGAGGAATTGATGTAATAAGAGAAAAGGTAAAGGAATTTGCAAGAACAAAACCAATTGGGGATGTTCCGTTTAAAATTGTATTTTTAGATGAAGCAGATGCAATGACAAGAGATGCACAACAAGCTTTGAGAAGAATAATGGAAGAATATTCTTCAATAACAAGATTTATATTGGCATGTAATTATTCATCAAGAATTATAGAACCAATACAATCTAGAACCGTTATATTTAGATTTAAACAATTAGATAAAAAGGATGTATTCAACTTATTAAGATCAATAGCTGAAAAAGAAAATTTGAATATAAATGATGATTCATTAGAAGCAATATACTATATTTCAGAAGGTGATATGAGAAAATCAATAAATATGTTACAAGCTGCGGCTTTATATTCTAAATATATAACTCCAGAATTAATATATGAAGTTGCTTCTGTAGCAAAACCACAAGAATTACAGGAAGTATTAAAATTAGCATATGAAGGAAAATTTGTTGAGTCTAGAGAAAAATTAATTGATTTAATGTTAAAATATGGTCTTGCGGGAGAAGATATAATTAAATATTTATCGAAGGAAGTTTATTCGATGAATATATCCGAAAAAGAAAAATTAGATATAATATATTATGCTGGAGAAGTAGAATATAGATTGTTAGAGGGTTCAGATCCAATAATACAATTAGGTGCTTTGCTAGCATATATAGGGCTTAGAGGTTTACAAAGTAGAAAATAATTTTCGATAATCATTTTTGCAATTCAAGAATATAAAGCAATCATTTATATTTTGGAAAATAGTAAAATTTTACATGCCATATAATATTGAATATGAATTTAAGATTCCAAAATATATAATAGAAGGAGTTTTAGATGAATATAATTCTGAAAATCTGCATAAGAATGAAGATATTATGATAAAAAGATTAATAATGGATTATATATTAAATAAATATCCATATCTATTTGATATAGATGATAAAAAATATGAAGAGATTATAAAAAATATGAAGATTGAAGACAGGGGAAATAAATATATCTATGTTTATATATATGTAGATCAAAATTAATTTTATGGATATATCAAAGATACCAAAATTTGTAATTTGGGTTGGTGTAGCGGCTTTTATATTGGTTGTGCTATATGCAATATATACATATTATGTAACATCCTATTTACCCCCATATTTGGAATATTTTACATATAGTTGTCAATATGCAAATGGAACATCCCTTATTATAATTACTGCAAAACAAAATTTGGAAAATGTAACAGTATATAATTTCTATGAAAATTCAACATGTAATTTAGGAAATATAAATTATGGATCTATGAATGCATGTAATGTAGATAATAATGTTATTATAGGAAATTCATATGTAAGAATATATTATACTGTGAATGGTAATCAATATGAAGCCGTTTTACCATGCCAAATAGTTGAAAGTAAAGGTGGTATATTAAGTGGACTCTTATCTTTATTTAGTCACTAAGTAAAAAATAAATAAAAAATTTTTTACATTTATTTCTTAATACTTTTTAATAAAAGTAGCCAAACAAAAGAGATTCTAACTTATTTTTTTTGTTAATATGACTAATACTCTATTGCTTGTTGTTCTCTTATCATTGATAGTTGTTCTTCAAAGGACTGGTACGAAACATTTAATATATAATCATCATGATGTAAATGCTTATAATAACGCTCATATTTCTTCCTAGAGCTTTCATATGGATTCTCAAATTTTCCTTTAAGTATTTCCATGACTGTTTCGTGTACATCGTTAAGTACATTGTCTTTTAATAAATATTTTAAACCGTCTATTAGTCTATAAACCTTCCATTTAAGTTCTGGATCATCTGGGTGGATGTATATTTTAACGTACTCTTCGATGCTCTACAATATGTTACTTGCAAATGGTCGGCCATAGGATTTTGGCTCACTGTTAGATTTAGGATCATAAAATTCTTTTCTTAATTTATTTATTAATTAATATAATAATGGCAATGCATCTATGGCTCTTTCTTTTACAATATTGCGTGTAGATTCTTCTACATATAAATGTAATGTTGGAATGATGTTAGAGCCCAATTTTTCTTTGTTTTCTATTGGTTGTTCTAATATTTCAGATAGGCTTATTTTTGGATGATCATCTACTACAACTAAAATTATCATTAGAAAAATTTTAAATCTATTGTTAATATCTATCATCAAATAGTAACTATACTATATATAGTCCACATATTTTAATATCCTAAATTAAAAATATAAATAATGGTTGAACCATGGATAAAAAAATATGCACCTAAACATATTAATGAAATAATTAATCAATCAGAGGCTATTGGGAAAATAAAGTCCTTTATTGAAAAATATCCAAATGTAAGTAAAAAGGCATTATTAATATATGGACCTCCAGGTGTTGGAAAAACTTCATCAATATATGCAATTGCAAATGATCTAAATTATGAAGTTGTAGAATTAAATGCTTCAGATAATAGAAATGCAAGGGTTATACATGAAAAATTGGGAGAAGCAATAAAGGGAAAACCACTTTTCAAAAAAGGAAGGATAATTTTGGTTGATGAGGTTGATGGGTTGGCTGGATTCCAAGATAGAGGTGGTGTTGTAGCATTGGTAAAAATAATAGAAGAATCAAGATGGCCAATAATATTGACTGCAAATGATCCATGGGATCCAAAATTTAAGAAATTAAGAGACTTATGTGATATGATTGAATTCAAAAAATTGTCAAATACTGATATAATAAGACAACTAAAGAGAATTTGTGCAAATGAAAAGATAACAATTGATGATAATGCGTTATCTGCACTTGTAGAAAGATCTTCTGGAGATTTAAGAAGTGCAATAAATGATCTACAAGCATTGACGACAATGACTGGTCATATTAAGTTGAAAGATTTAGAAGTTTTAGGTTATAGGGAAAGGGAGATTACAATATTTAGAGCATTAGGTCAGATGTTTAAGGCAAATACAATAATGGGTGCTACATTACCATTTGCAGATGTAGATATGAATCCTGAAGAAATTAAAGCATGGGTTGAAGAAAATATATCAAATGAATACGAAAATATAAAAGAAATATATGAAGCTTATAATTGGTTATCGTTGGCAATTGTATTTTATGGAAGAATTTATAGAAGACAATATTGGGATCTATTAAAATATTTTACAACATTAATGTATGCTGGGGTTGCATCGGCAAAAGAAAAGAGATATAATAAATTTACAAAATATAGAATGCCACAATATGTAAGGAAATTATCACAAAATAAAGAAATAAGAGAAAAAATTGAAGAATTATCAAAAGATCTACAAAGAAAGGTTCATATATCAAAAAAAAGAATTAGGGAAGTATATATAAATACATTAATAGTTTTAATGAAAGAAAATGAAAAAATAGGAAAAAAATATGCAGAAATATTGGGATTTAATGAAAATGAAATATTGTATATAAAGGGGGCTATAGAAAAATTATGAAAGAATTAAATAAAAAGAATATAGAAGAAATATTTAAAAAAATAGAAGAATATTATAATATAAATATAGATAAGTCAATAATAAAGAAATATAGATTTTTTATTAATAAAGATAAAATATATATGTTTAATAAAAATTTTCCAGACTTTCTAAATGAAAAATATATAAAAAAATATGGTTTATATGTAATTAAAATAGAGAAAAATAATATATATAGATTTAGTATAGAAGGTGCACAGATTTTTGGAATAAATTCTAATAAAGATATTGAAATAAAAAAGGAAAATCTCTTTTATAAATCTAATGAAAATATAAAATTGGAAAAAAATTACGAAAATGGTTTTTATATAGCAAAAGATGGTAATGATATTTTATGTAGTGTTTATATTAAAAATAATATATTGAAAGATTTTATACCAAAAGAAAGAAAAATAAATTATACCTTTACTAAAGATAGACCAGAGAATACATACGTAAATAAATAAAATACCACAATATTTAATAATGCACTTAGCCATATCATAACTGTTGCATCTAAGAACATTCCAAGTTTAGATCCCCCATCTATATTTTTTAATGTTCCGGCTAAAATAAAAGCTTCAATAATAGATATTACAAATATATAATCTTGCAATATATATAGAGGTATTGAAAATGTATATATATTTATACCTATTTGAGATACTGCAGTACCAAGTGCTGTAGATACACCTTGAAACATCTGATTTAATAAATATAATATTTGAGAAATTATGAATAAAATTGCTATAAATGCTATATATGTTCCATATATAATACCTCTTAAATTGGATATAAATTGAGATTTCCTAGACCTAAGTTCAATTATCTTTATTAATATATTATATAACATATCCCCTGCTTTCTTTGTATCTCCATTATATGATAAAACTTTTTCAAATACCTTTATTATTTTTTCTGCAATTGAACTACCTAATTCAACTATAAAATATCTCCAAGATTCGGAATAATTTTTTGTTATATTTATCCTTTTCCTTAATCTATTAATATCTTCATTTAATAAATCAAAATCATGTATAACAACATTATCCAATATTTTTGTTTGATTACTTCCAAATATTTCTGAGTACTCTATTATACTACTAAAAAATGCTGGAAAATGATTTTCTTTTATTTTTAATGCTCTCTCTAATAATATCATCCTATAACTTACATATGCTAAGGGTGTAACTGCTATTGCAAATGCCTCTAATAATTGTAATTTTAATACTGAAAATAATGCTAAAAATAATATATAAGATAAGAATGATAAAAGGTAAAACAAATATCTTATTGTCATATATTCTTTTGGTTTTTCTTTTGAGTGGGACCATAATCCATCATCTGGGATGTAATATTTTGATACATAATATATAAGTAAATTAATTACAATGAATATTATAAAAAAATCTGCAAGTAAAAATATTATGTTTGCACTTATTAAGAATGGTATAAATAATATTAAAGAAAATGCGAATCCTAAAGATGATAATAGAGATATTATAAATTCATCCAATAATCTTATATTTTCTAAACCTTTTTCATAATTTGCTTCATATATTGCCAATTGTGTTTCATATTCTTTATATAAAAATTCTGATATTTCTTCACCAATATCAATTGAAGTTGCAAATCTTTCTAAAAAACTTTTAAAATTGCTATTCGGAATATATGGTAATATATATCTTATAGCCTCTGGGATTGTATAATTATATTTATTTGTTAAAAAAAGAATCTTTGACATATAATAATTTATATCCTTAAATTCTGTTTTTTCTTCAATTGCAATTTCTAATAATCTCTTAATATTACTTGTAGAAAATGAGAGAGAATATAAATATGATATATAATATAATAAAGATTTATCTAATGATCTTTTTGTTTTATAATATTCTAGAAATACAACTTCCAATGAAAAAACAATTGCCGATAAATATAAAATTGGATAATATATTTTTAATACTGGTAAATATTTTCCTATTATAATTATTAATGCAATTATTATACTAAATATTATGGTAATCTTTCTAAGGCTCTTTTTTATAATATCGTTAATAAGTTCATACATATCTTAATAGTTAATGTGAGTTATTATAAAGATTTAAATATGTTTTATATATAAAATATAGCCATGGAAAATATGATATCTGTTTATGATAAGGAAGGTAATAAAATAAAAGAAATAGAATTACCAGAACACTTTAAATATGAAATAAGAGAGGATATAGCATATAAAGTATTTAGAGCATATATGTTAAGTCATAGAGTACCATATGGTTCATATAAACATGCGGGTATGGAAGCTTCTGCATGGACATCAAAGAGGAGATATACATATAGATCTTCATATAAAAGAGGTATATCGAGAGTTCCTAGATCAGTATTTGCAAAAATTGCCGGTAATTTTATATGGATAACTAGAGTAATACCGAGTGCTGTAAAGGGAAGGAGGGCGCATCCACCAAAACCAGAAAAAAATTGGTATAAAAAAATAAATAAAAAAGAAAAAAGATTAGCAATATTATCTGCAATTTCTGCATCTTCAAATTTAGATTATATAAAAAATAGATATACAAAATCTTTTATTTATTTAAATGAGTCAATTAATACTTTTGGTCTACCAATTGTTATATCTAATCTAGAAGAATTAAAGAAAGCAAAAGAATATAGAGATTTATTTAATAAATTAAAGATAATAAACTTTATTGAATATGTAAAAGAAAATAAAAAACAAAGAGCTGGAAAGGGAAAAATGAGAAATAGAAGAATAAAAAAATATAGAGGAATTTTATTTTTATTATCTTCTGATTCTCAATTACCAAAGGTTTCTATTGATGGTGTAGAGTTTTCAAAAGTAGATCAATTAAATATAGAAAAATTGGCTCCTGGTGGTAAATTGGGTAGATTTATTATATGGAGTGAAAAGGCAATAGAAGATTTAAGAAATTTATACATATGAAATTATAAGATGGATATAAAAGATGTTATACTTTATGCTGAATTAACAGAAAAAGATATGTATTTACTTGATAAATATAATAAGATTATTTTTATTGTAAATATGTCTTCTACAAAGAAAGATATAAAAGAGGCTGTTGAAAAATTATTTAATGTTAAAGTAAAAAAAGTAAATACATTAATAGATTATAAAGGAAGAAAAAAGGCATATGTTACATTAGAAAAGGAATATAAGGCCCAAGATATATTATCTAAATTAGGATTAATATAAAATGGGTGGAAATACAATATTACAACAGAGGTTAGGTAAAGGAAAGAATATATATAAGGTCCCAGATTTTTATTCAATAGGAGAATTTTCTTTTAGACCTTTAGATGAAAAAGAAATGAAAGATAAGGTAAAAGGTATTGTTGTAGATATAATAAAGGATAAGGTTCATTATGCCCCAATTGCTAAGATAAAATTTGAAACTGGGGAAACAATTTTAGTTCCCGCTGTTGAAGGTTTATATGTTGGAAAAGAAATTTATGCAGGTGTAAATGCTACAGTAGAAAATGGAAATATTTTACCATTAAAGGTTATTCCAGATGGATCAAATGTTTGTATGGTAGAAATTTCTCCTGGTGATGGTGGAAAGATTGCAAGAACATCTGGTACATCATGTATATTAGTTCAAAAAACAGATAAATATGCGATATTAAAATTACCGTCTGGAAAAACAAAGATGGTCAATTTATATTCTAGAGCAATATTGGGGACAGTTGCTGGAGGTGGAAGAACAGATAAACCATTTGTTAAAGCTGGAAATAAATATTATTTTAAAAAAGCTCATCATAGAAATTGGCCAATTAGTAAACCAACTGCAAGAAATGCTGCAGATCATCCGTTGGGAGGTAAACATAAGAGAAATAAGGGTGGAATGACCCCATTACCTAAGCATGGATATCCAATAAAGTATGGTAAATATGGCACAAGAAGAACCGGAAGAAAGAAAGCAATATAAAATGGCACAAGAAAACATTTGGTTGGTTAGTTTGGAGGAATATATAAAAGTGGGTGTTCATATAGGTACAAAAATAAAGAATAAACAAACAAAAAAGTTTATTGCTAGAATAAGATATGATGGATTGGCAATTATAGATGTAATAAAATTGGATGAAAGATTGAGATTATCAGCAAAATTATTATCTAAATATGAGCCATATCAAATATTAGCAGTTGGAAGAAGAGAAACTGCAAGAAAACCACTCCAAATGTTAAATAGGTATACTGGAATAAATGTTTATCCAAAGAGATATCCTCCCGGATTATTAACAAATCCCGCTTTAGATATATTTAAGGATGTTGATGTTGTTATAATAACAGATCCTATACTTGATAGAAATGCTTTATTGGATGCATATAGAACTGGAAAAATAACAATTGCTTTTGTTGATACAAATAATTCTTTAAGCTATATAGATATTGCTATACCGGCAAATAATAGAGGGGCAAAATCTTTAGCCTTATTATATTATATTATTGCTAGAGAATATTTAAGAAATAGGGGATTATTATCTAAAAGAGGAGAATTACCTATATATTATGAAGAATTTATGGAAAGGGGTTTGGAAGAGGAAGAAGAATAATTTTATATATTAAGGAATTTTATAATATTATATGGCATTGGGTTTTATAAAGAATCTTTTTGGAAAAAAGGATAATGAAAATTATGATATAAACCAGCAGGGAGATTTTATGAATTACCCACCAGGGGCAGGAAATTATCCTCCAGGTCCATATCCAAATGAACCATTACCATCACCTCCACTACCACCAGTTCAAAATCAAAATACATTTCAACAAAACCAATTCCCAGGACAATTAAATCCTCAAGCATATTTACCAAATTTTCCACAAAATTATGGATATAATAATCAATATCCAAATCAGATTGATTATAATGCAATACAGATGTTAAATACAAAATTAGATACAATTACAACAAAGTTAGATAATATAATTGCTCTACTAAACAATTTACTCCAATATTTTCAATATTATAGGCGTTAATGAATTTATATCAAATTTTTTATCAATATTTTATATATCCAATAATAGGATATAGATATCAATATAATATATATAATACATTTTTATATGGATTATTATTCGTTGTAGGTTTTATTCTTTTTTATTATCTCTTTGTAAAAAATAAAAAAGTAATTATTGATAGATATTTTTTATTAGATCTAATTATTTTAACTATAATATTTATTATTCCAAGAGTAAATATTGATCTTGGCTATACAATAAAAACATACCTATTATTTACACCTATATTAGAACTATGGATCTTAATATCTTTTTTACCAGTTCTATTTTTATATAAATATAGAAAATATTACTTATATATATTATTGGTAATTTTAATATTAGAAATTCCTTTTTTTATTTTTGGAAGGCCAATAAATCTATTACCGTTTTTAATATTCATTTTATTATTTTCTATTTTAATTTATTTATCATATAGAGAAAAATTATTCTATTTATCAATATTTGGAGAAACATATGAGACTATTTTTTCAATTATCTCAATATATTATTTTAATTTACAATCTGAACATCAGTTATTAAATATCCTTATCTTTCAATATAGTAATCCCTTATTATTTTATGGATTAAAATTATCTTTAACATTATTTATTACCCTTTATACAAGATATTATTTAAAGGATGATCTAAGAAATGTAATATATATAATGTTATTTTATTTAGGATTTTTACCAGGCTTAAGAACTAGTCTTCTAGATATATTAGTATGAAATATAGGGAAATATGGAAAGTATATGGAAAGGTATTTGATAAAAATACATTATACTATTTAGATAAATTGTATAAAGATCATTATATAGAGGATGATTTAACATTAATATCTGAAGGTAAGGAGGCAATTGTTGTAAGGTCTGGAAAATTTGCAATAAAGATATATAAAATAATGTCAATAAGCTATAAAGAACAGATAAATTATTTAAAAGCAGATCTAAGAATATATAAATTTCCAAGAACAAAGATTGGGATAATATATACATGGGTAAAAAAAGAATATGTGAATTTAAGAAAAATGTATAAAAATTTAGTAAGGGTTCCAATTCCATACTTATATAAGGGAAATATATTAGTAATGGAATATATAGGTTATGAAAAAGGGCCATTATTATTACATGATCGTTATGATTCAATCGAAAATAAGGAAGAATTATTTTTCGATATATTGGATCAATATAAAAAAATATATAATAAAGCTAAATTAATTCATGGAGATTTTTCAGAATATAATATAATTATATTTAATAATGTTCCATATATAATAGATGTATCTCAATCAATACCAATTGATTCTCCATATTCTGAAGAATTTCTTAATAGAGATTTAAACAATATATTAAATATATCAAAAAAATTGGACTTAAATTATGATATGAAATATATAAGAGAGTACATTGGTATTTAAAAATTATTTATAATTTTCTATATAATGGATGTTAAAGAACTTGAATTACAAATGTTAATAGAAGAATTAAGTAAATATAATGGTAGAGCTACAGAACTAATTTCATACTATATACCAGCTGGATATGATTTAACCAAGGTTCTAGACCATCTAAGTTATGAATATTCAACTGCACAAAACATTAAAGATAAAAATACTAGACAACATGTAATGGATGCATTGGCAAAAATTATAAATTATTTAAAGGGATTAAAAAAGAATCCAGATAATGGTTTAATAATATTCTGTGGAAATATTTCAAACAGACCGGGAGATGTTGATATAAGGTTATGGGCAATAGAACCTCCAGACAAATTAAATATTAGATTATATAGATGTGATTCTAGATTTGTATTAGATCCGTTAAAAGAACTAATATCACCAAAACAAATATATGGATTAATTGTTTTAGATAGAGGAGAAGCTTCTATAGGGGTATTAAAAGGTAATCAACTAATAATATTAGAAAATAAGCAATCATGGGTTCCTGGTAAAATAAGAGCGGGAGGGCAATCTTCCGTAAGATTTCAAAGACTAATAGAACAAGATGTTCATTTATGGTTAAAATATTTAGCAGAGGAAATTAGAAACTATTTTGAAAAAGATTTAGATAAATTGGTTGGTATGTTGGTTGGAGGACCTGGATTGCTTAAAGAACAATTTGTTAATGGTGATTATTTACCATATCATCTTAAACAAAAAATTCTGGGTGTATATGATACAGCATATTCGAATGAATATGGATTAAAAGAATTATTGGAAAGGGCAAAAGATGTATTAGAAAAAACAGAATATGTAAAGGAAATAGAATTAACAAAATTATTTTTTGAACATCTTGGAAAAGGTACTGGTCTGGTAGTTTATGGATTTGATGATGTAAAAAAAGCATTAGAAATTGGTGCAGTAGATACAATATTAATATCTGAAGATTATAAAGATAAAATTAAGGAATTAATCGATTTAATAGGACAAACAAATGCAAAAGTTGAAATAATATCAAAAAATCATCCTGAAGGGGAACAATTTTCAAACTTTAAAATAGGTGCAATATTAAGATTTAAAATATGATAGATTATAATAAAATATTATCTAAAATAAAACCATCTGAAGAAGAAAAAAGGAAAGTATATAATATAATAAATGAATTTTTTGATATATTAAGATCAAATAATTTAGAACCATTTTTGGGGGGATCTTTTGCAAAAGATACGTGGATAAAAAATGATTTTGATGTAGATACTTTCTTATTATTTAAAGATGATAAAAATATATCTAATATTGTTGAAAATGTATTAAAGAAAGAGAATTTAGATTATATGAGGATAAGGGGTTCTAGGGATTATTTTAAAGTAAGTTATAGAGGTTTAATATTTGAATTAGTCCCAATATTAAAGATAAATGATATAAAAGAAGCTAAAAATACTACAGATCTTTCGCCATTTCATGTTAAATATGTAATAAGTAAATTAAATGAAAAAATGAAGGATGAAATTAGATTACTAAAATTATTTACAAAAAATATAAATGTTTATGGGGCTGAATCTTATGTTAGGGGATTTTCTGGATATGCGGTAGAACTAATATTAATAAATTATGGGTCTTTTGAAAATACAATAAAAAATGTATATAATTGGAGACCAAAAGTAATAATAGATTTAGAAAAATATTATGAAAAATATGATGAAATAAAGAAAAATTTATCGAAAGATAAAATAAAATCTCCAATAATAATAATTGATCCAACTGATAAATATAGAAATGTTGCAGCTTCAGTTTCTTTACAAAAATTTTCAGAATTTATATATTATTCTAGGATATTTTTATTATCTGAAGATAAAGAAAAATTCTTCTTTAATAAAATATATATGAATTATGATGAAATAAAAAGATTGGCTAAAAAATATAATGTAAATATGATATATTTAAAAATTGAAGGAGATTCAAATAATAAAGATATAAAAAATAGTAAAGCTTTATCATTATTTAATAATATTAAAAAATGGATAAATAATATTGGATTCAAAATTTTCAATTACTATTATTTTTTCGATGAAAATTATTTATATGGTTATATATTATATTATCCAGATAAATTACCAGAATATGAAATAAGAGAGGGTCCATTGTTATGGGAAGAAAAAGATTATAATAGATTTTATGAAAAACATAAGAATGAAGAATTAATAATTAGAAATGGAAAAATATATGCAGTTAAAAAGAGAAAAACAGATGATATATATAAAGCAATAGAATTTATAATAAACAATTATAAAAATAGTATTAGGAAAAAAGTTAAGTATTTATATATTAAGATAGGAGAAAAAGAAATTGAAATTAAGTATTAGTTATATTTTTAAAAAATAATAAAAAAATTTTTATATGGGTAAAATTTCTACTGGAATATATCCAATAGATAAATTATTAGATGGAGGTATTGAAACAGATATTATTACATCATTTTATGGTCCTTCTGCATCTGGAAAAACAAATATTGCAATAATAAGTTCTTATAATGTTTCTAGATTGGGAAAAAAGGTAATATACATAGATACCGAAGGTGGTTTTTCTCTTGAAAGATTAAAACAAATTGCAAAGGAAGATTTTGAGAATTTAATGAAAAATATATTATTATATAAGCCTGTAAATTTTTCTGAACAAAAAAAGGCAATTTATTTAACATATGATTATGTAAAAAAGAATTCTAATGATATTGGCTTAATTGTTGTAGATTCTATATCAATGCTATATAGATTGGAAAGGGGTGATAGCAATGTAAATGAAGTAAATATAGAACTTGCAAAACAATTACAAATATTTTCAGAAATTTCTAGGAAATATAATATACCAGTTCTAGTTATAAATCAAGTATATTCATTGTTTGATAATAAGGATACAATTGGAATTGTTGGAGGTGATCTAATAAAATATTGGTCAAAGTGTTTGGTTGAATTGAGAATTTTAGATAATGGCATTAGGGAAGCAATATTAAGAAAGCATAGATATTTACCAGAGGGAATATCTATAAAATTTAAAATAGTAAATGATGGAATTATTGAATATAAAGAAGTCTAAGAATTAAATTTTTTTATTATTTCTTCAGCCTCTTCTTTTGATAATTTATGAGTATCCCAATTAAATATATTTTTATATCCATCTTCATTATATTGTGGTATTATATGTATATGTGCATGAAATACTGCTTGTCCGGCCTTTTTTCCATTATTTACTATTATATTATAATCCTTTGATATTTTTTCTTCGAATAATTTTAAGAACTTTGTAAAACTCCTATAGAAATTCTTTATATATTCATCATCAATATTTGATATCCTATCAAAACGCTTTTTTGGTACAAATAATGTATGTCCTTTATTTATTGGATTTATATCTAGAAATGCTATAGAGTATTCATCTTCATATAATATATATGAGGGTATTTCTTTATTTATTATCTTACAAAATATACATTCCTCCATAAAAATTTAATATATAAAAATTTTATATGTTTAATATCTCTTCTAATACTCTTTTTATGTCTTCACTATCTGCTACGTATTTAAATTTACTAAATACATTTGAAAAAATAACTTTTTTATCATTAGTATTTATGGATTTTACATATTCTTCAATTTCTTTCCTTAATTCTTCTCTATTTCTTTTATATAAATTATTTTCTCTTATTATATATTCAATATTCTTATTATATTTAATATAATGATAATATATTATTGGAATTGCATTTTTTACAATCTTTTTATCTTTTAAATAATCTTTTATCTTATATATAAAATCTAAATCAAATTTTTCTATTTTTTCTTTAAATAAGCTTTCAGTATCTCCAATCATTTGAAAGAATAAATAATATACAATATTTGGATCTATATCAAAAGATATTTTTATTATATCATATATATATTCAATCCATATTATATCTTCAATTTGTTTTTCATTATATCCAAAAGATTTTAACATTTGTTTAATAAATTCTAGATCAATAGAATTTAATATTGTTTTACCTTCATTTAAAAATTTAATATATAAATCTCTGTCAAATTTTTTTAAATAGTATATATCAAATGTTTCTTTAATATCTCCATAATTTATATAATATCTTATTATATTGTATCCATTATCTTCAATAATATCTCTATTAATATATATATAGGGATGATCTGTTTCTGGATACATCCTTTCAGAACCTGGCTGTGGTCTTAAAAAAGATGTGGTTCCATCATCATTTGCCTGTCTAGTATCCTTTGGTACTCTTTTAATTGATTCATTTATTCTATTTATTATTAAACTAAAAACCTTCTTTGCTACTTCGTAATCTTTTGATATTAATAATATAAAAGCATCTTCATCTGAGCAGTTTAACATTCTTTTAACATTTTTAACTTCCTCTTCAGATATTCCATAGTTTGGTAACTCATCCGAATGTAATATTCCTTTTAATCCAAATCTTTTTGCAATATCAGAAAATTCAGTTCCTATTCTTCTATTTGGTAATATTTCAAACCCAATCATTCCTTTCATTTTATCAAGTTTTATTCCATATACTCTTGCCCCATTATATATATTTGTTTTAACTAGTTTTGATTTTGTTCCTTTAAATATTTCAGTTAAATCATATATCTTAACCTTAAATATCATTAAATATAAATTTAAATAAAAAATAAAAAATTATTTTTTACCCTTTGCCTTTGATGCTTTTTCTTTCTTTGCAACCTTTGAAGAATATTTATTTAATAATATTTGTAAGTTATGTATGATATTTTCCAATTCTATTATTCTAAAATTTTCCTTTTCATTCAATAATGATCCACATTCTTTACATATAAAATCATTTTCATATGCATCATCGAAGTTATATGCACTTCCACACTCATTGCAATAATATAATGTTTTTGGTGTATTTTTAATTTCTTCATTAATTCTATTAATCTCTTTATTAATCAATAATCTAAATAATTTTTCTTTATCTTGTACTCTATTCCCCCATCTAAAATCAAATTTTCCATTATTATTTATTATGCTTATTGGATATACTATATTATTTTCCTCTAATATATATAATAGTTTCCTAATTTCCTCTTCCTTTATCTTTAATTGTCTCTTTATTTCTCTTTCTGTAAATTCCTTTTTATCCGCTATATATTCTAATATTCTTAAATAGTTTTCATTGAGCAAGTAGCTCATAATACCTATAAGGTTTTTTGACATTTATAAACATTGTTGATTAACATCATGTTAATCATATTTAATATAACGTTAATGAATATCTATCTCAAAATTTATAAATATTAACTCCATGTTAAATGACGTTAACAAACGACAAGCCTCACCCTTCAGGTGGGAAGGAGGTCAGGTTAACAAAATGTTAATATATAAACTTGGCAAAATTGTTTTGTATAATATTTGATAGTTCTTCTAGATCTATTTTTCTTATATCTGAAATTAATTTATAAAGGTCTTTTAACATATCTGGATGAAGTATAATACCTTTATAATTATATGGACCATCAGATTCTGTTATTATATTTTTTATATTTGCAATCTCTATATATTTTCTATATTTTTCATTTACTATTGTTGCAACATTTATTCCTATAAAATATCCTTTATCGATTATCTCTTCCAGTAATTTTTCATCCCCGCTATACCAATGAAAATATGCCTTTTTAATATCATACTTTATTAAAAGATTATATACATCATTTGAAGCATTTGGAGTATGAAGATTTAGACTTAGATCATATTCTTTTGCTAAATCTAGGAATTTTTCAAGAATCTCTTTCTGTTTTTCAAATGTTTCTGGCTTAAATTTTTTATCTAATCCAATTTCTCCAAGTATTTTTATTTTATTATCCTTTATTATATCTTCTATTATTTTAAATGTACTTTCATTTATTTTTTCTATATTCCAAGGATGAATTCCTATGGCAGGTATTACATTTTCATTTAATTTAGATAAAATCAAATTTTTTAATGAAGATTCTAAATCTTCAGATACTGATAATATTGTTATATCTTTATTTTTTATTATTCTCTTAATTTCTATCTCATTGAATTTATATAGATGACAATGAGAATCAATATACTTCATGTTATATTTAATTGTTTATTTTGATAATATATATTAATTATCGAACAATTATCATCCAATACTATATAATTACTATTATTGCATAAATTCAAATTATTATCCGATACTTCACATCCCCAATTATATGCATTTGGATAAGAGATCCAATATTGATATAATATTGAATTTTCTGATACTAGGCAAGTATTACTTAAGTTATTTATAGATAAATTGTACTTTGCATATATACATAGAGATTGGCAATATTGTACAATCTGTGATATTTGATATAATTCATTCTGATTTAAGTTCTGGTTATTATTTATTGGATATAACAATGGAGCAATTGTAAATCCTAATGCTAATAATATTAATAGTATTAATCCCACTATTATAGTTTCCCTTCTATCCATCAATAAAATTTATTAAAAAGGATTAAAAAATTTAAGGTTTTCTAATGGAATCTCTTAAAGATTTTAATTCCTCTACTGTTTCTCTTAATTCTTTTGTAGATTCAGATATGGCGGGTATCATTGTTCTTATCAATCTATGTAATGCTTGTATTTCTGTTGTTGCTTCTTGCATTCCTTTATCATATTCTTCTAATTTCCTAGTTGCTAAATTATTTATTTCAGTTATTTTATTGTCTAATTTATCAATTTGTTCTTGCATTTTATTAATAAGATATTCTACTTTCTCTTTCCATATTTTTATTTGTGATAATTCATCATGTACTTCATTTAATTTATCTTTTAATATTTCATTTATTGTATTGTTTATATATTGTTCAAGTCTTTCATCTATAGCAAAATTACCTTGTCCAAATTCTGGTTGACTTTGAATTTGTTGTTGTGGTGGAAATTGACTTGGACTTTGGGTTGGTTGTGGAGGTAAGTTCCATGACTGATTAAATTGACTTGGAATACTTTGTTGTAATGGCATTTGTTGATTTGTTTGACCAAAAGAAAAATTCTGATAATTATTTGCCATGGGATTAATATTATTACTTTGCTGAAATTGATTGAATGGTCCATTATTTTGTGGCATTGGATTATTAAAGTCCTGAAATAGGTTATCTAAATTCTGTTGGTCACCCTGATCTTTATTACCTTTCTTACTAAATATACCAAGTAAGCTTCTCATAATTCTTAATAAAAATATTGAATATTATAAATTTAACCTTTCTGATTGTATAGGTTATCAAGATATTCCATAATTTTTTCTTTTACTAATTTATCCAGTTCTTTCTTAGTAACAAAATCAAAGGGATTTATATAATCTAGAATAGAATTTATAATTTTTAATTGATCTGTAGTAGCAAAATTTGATAACTCATCCGTTATTGCCTTTATTTTTATTTCTATATCATTTATTTCTTGTTTTATATCATTTATTTCTTTCTTAATATTTTCTATCTCTAATTTAAAATCATCTAAAGAATTTCTGGTAGTTACATCCATAGTCTGCAATATATTATTGAACATTGAAATTTTCTCTTCTAAATATTTTAATCTCCTAAGTGTCTCTGGATCATTCATAGTAAAACTATTATATTTTAATATATATTAATCTTTATATGCTAAATAATTTACAATATGAAATTAAAATGAATGGAAAAGAAAGAGTATTATATGTAAATGCTAAAAATTATAATAATATTGCTACAATTGAAGATGACCAAAATATAATGGAATATATATTAAATATATTGTCTATAGATCCATTTGTAAATACTATAATAATTGAGCAAGATGAAAATATAGAATATTATGAAGATAGTATAAAAGTATTAAATAGTTTTCTTGATGTATATATCTCTATTAAAAATAATATATCAGAATATTATGGATATTTATTAACTGGGAATCCATTATATTCAGAAATAAAAACTATAATAGATTATTTGGATAAGGGATATTTGAGAGATCCGATTGGTACATATATATTTATAATAAGAATGAAAAGAAAATTAATGTCATTATTAAAAAATAATAAGGATTTAGAAAATAAAATATCAAATTTAATATCATTAATAGATAATTTTTTAATAAAATTTGAGTCATTGCCTTTATATAAATATATTAAACCATTTCTAATTGGATATCAAATTGGAAATAGAGAAATATATAGAAGAATATTATTGGGGGATATAAAACCAAAATTTATAGATACAAAATATATAAATAAAATTTCAGAAAGTTATAATATTGTAGATTCTTATAGATTGGATAAAAATACAGAAGTTTTTATATTAAAAAATCCTGAAGAAACATTTTTTAGATATTATATATTTCCAGAAGAATATAAAATATTCTCTGAAGAAACATTTTTATCCCATAAGGCAATAGAAATTTTACAAGAATATGAACCTAGAAAGGAAGATTATCTAGATGTAGAAAGATTAAGAGAAATATATAATAATATACTAAATAATATAATAACGAAATTAATGTCTATATATAATATAAATATAGATAAAAATAGATTTGAATTAATTAAGAGTATAATTATTAGATATACAATTGGTTTTGGAATAATAGAAAAGATAGTATTAGATGAAAATTTAGAAGATCTATTTATAAATTCACCAGCAGGTATAACTCCAATATATTTACAGCATTCTAAATATGAAATGTGTGTTACAAATGTAACTCCAACTAGGAGGGAAGTAGAATCTTGGGCTACAAAATTAAGATTAATATCTGGAAGACCTTTTGATGAAGCAAATCCAGTTTTAGATACAGATTTAGTAATTGGAAATAATATATTATTAAGAGTTGCTGCATTATCACCACCATTATCCCCTTTTGGATTATCATATATAATTAGAAGACATAGAAGCAAACCATGGACCTTACCTTTATTTATAGATAATAAAATGCTAAATTATCAGGCTGCAGGTTTATTATCCTTTTTAGTTGCAAATGGAAGGACAATTTTAATTGCTGGTACAAGAGGGAGTGGTAAAACATCATTATTAACAGCTTTAATGTTAGAAATACCTAAAAAAGTTAGGATAATAACTGTGGAAGATACTTTAGAAATACCTGAAGAATTTTTCAGATCGATAGGATATAATATAGTTCCTATGAAAGTTAGAAGTCCATTTTCATTAAAATCTGCTGAATTATCTGCTGAGGAGGGTTTAAGGGTATCTTTAAGAATGGGGGATAGTGCTATAATTGTTGGGGAAGTTAGATCAAAGGAAGCTTTAACATTGTATGAAGCTATGAGAGTTGGTGCTGTAGCGAATACAGTAATGGGTACTTTACATGCAGAAAGTCCTTATGGTGTATATGATAGAGTTGTAAACGATCTTGGAGTTCCTAAAACATCATTCAAAGCTACAGATATAATAGTAATTGCAAATCCAATTAAAGAACCTTCAGGGTTGAAAAGATATAGAAGGGTATTAAGGATAACTGAATTAAGAAAATTATGGGAACAGGATCCATTAAGAGAAAAAGGTTTTGTTGATTTAATGGTTTATGATGCAGAAAAGGATAATTTAGAACCAACATTAGAATTAATAAATGGAGATTCTGATATATTAAAAGCTGTTGCATCTAGGATAAGATATTTGTCAAAATCTTGGGAAAGGGTATGGAATATGATAGAAACAACAGGTTTATCAAAAAAAATATTAGTGGATATAGCAAGAGAGAAAAATAGGAAGGATATTTTAGAAGCAGATTTTGTTTCTACATATAATGAAGTGTTTTATCAATATGTAGACAAAAGTATTAAAGAATATAATGAAATTGTAAAAGACTATATATTAGATAATATGAAGAAATGGATATATCAGAAGTTGAGTTAAGTAGGTTAGATACTCAGAATTTAGAAGGTAAATTAAAATTATATAAATATATATATTTTGGTAATAAATTAAAATATTATGAAGAAATTGTTAAAACATTTGGAAATATAATAAAGATAAAATCAAATAATAATAAAAGAAGAAATTTTGAAAAAATAAATGAAGAACTATTTTTAGATGTAAATATTGATCAAATAGATTCGGCAGCAATATTTTTTCTAATATTGTTTATCTTTATAGGAATAATTCCATCAATAATAATATATCCTTTATATTTCATACTATTTACTTCTCTTGGTGTATTATCATACATATTGATCGATTATTATTATATTATTTTATACAATAATTTAAATACGAAGAAGAAATCTCAATTAATAAGTCTATTATTATTGTTAGCTATTAAATTAAGACAAAATCCAAATATAGAACAAGCCATGTTATTTGCTGCAAAAAATATTAACTTACCATTAAAATTAGATTTGTTAAGATTGTTAAGAGATATATATAATAGAAAATATGTTTCTGCATCAGAAGCTTTAATAGAATATTCAAGATCTTGGGAAAAAAATGCAAAATTCTTCTATCTTGGTATTATGCTTATATTAAGTGCTTTATATGATCCAGATAAGGATAGGAGGAATTTCCAGATAGATAAATCTATAGAAGAGGCTTTGGAAGAATTGGTAAATGAACTATATGAATTTTCTAGGGAAATAAGATCTACAATAAATCTTGTATCTATGTTGGGTATAACTTTACCAGTTATGCTATTAACAGTATTTCCTCTTGCATCAATATTCTTAGAAAATATATTTAGTCCTCTTGTTTTATTTATATTATTTGATATTTTAATACCATTTATAGCATTTTATTCAATTAACTATTCAGTTTCTTCAAAAATTATTAATGTTTTTTCAAATGATGATATATATCTATTTTATTATTTAAAGAAAGAAGGTTTAACAAATAAATTAATATCAATAGCCAGTGGACTTTCAGTAAGTATATTACTATTTTTCATAATCTTTTTTATAATGTATCAATATTTGTATAAATTTGATGTTTCGGGAATATTATTATCAGAATTTTTAGTATTTTTAATGGGTTTATCTATTTCATTAATTGCTTTTATTTACTATTCTCATTATAAAGATTTATATAAAAATTTAGAAAGAATAGGGACAGATTTACCACCATTTTTATTATCTTTAAGTTCTGCATTAAATGAAGGTTATCCACTTGAAAAGGCGATGATATATGTTTACTCTAAATATAAAGGTAGCCCAATTGGGGATTTTATATCAAAAGTATATCAAAATTTAAGGACAGGTTTATCATTTTATGATTCAATATTTGATATTAGATATGGAGCTCTATCTAAAATTCCATCATCGCAATTGAGAGCTACAATGGAATTATTATATGAAGCTAGCGGTCAATCTCCTTCCGAAGCTGCTGTTATAACTGGTATAATTGCAAAATATCTTTTATTAATATCTAAAGTAAAAGAGAGAATTAAAGATCTTGTGGCAGAAGATTTATCTCAATTAAAATCTTTATTAAGAATTTTAGCTCCAATTATTTTAGGAATAGTGGGTTCAGTTAGTGTAATGGTTATAGAGATTTTATATAAATTATCTTTTCAATTTAGTCAAATATCAAATTTAACTTTATCTAATTCCAATGTTTCTCAATATATAAATTCATTGCCAAATGTTATATTTAATATATTTAACTTAAATTCTATTACATCTCCCTCTTCAATGATAATTATAATTGGAATATTTAATTTGGTAATAGCTTTTGTAATTATATATGCGATTAATAGTATAGAAAATAGCGGAGATAAATTGGGATTCTATTATTATTTATACAAATATTATATAATAAATATAACAATATTCTTTATATTCTCTACATTATCTACAATAGGATTATATATGTTTGTACAGGGAATATTAAATATTAACTACTTTATCTAAATTTTTTATTAGAATATCAATTGTTATGCCATTTATATTATTATCTATTATGTCATCAATCAATCTTGGACATGCAGAAAAAACCCAGAAATCTATATATGGAAAATTCAATAATTGTAAAGTATCAATTGTATCTCCAATAAATAAGTATAAATTTTTTCCGGATTTTTCCAATTTATCTTTAACCTTTAATGTTTCTAAATAATAATATTGTCCGGGCTTTATAGATAATATTATTCCAATATTCTTTGAATTTTTTATTTTATTTAATAAAAATTCTATAATTTTATCGAAATTATAATCTGGTTCATAAACATTTATTTCTCCATACATAGGGTCATAGACAATTACTCTTTTCTTTAATTTTCTTATAATATTTTCTGCATGAAATTTCCCATTTCCAATTAATAATATTGTATCTATATCATTTATATTTGCAGGTTCTGAGTAACATCCTAAAACATTTATTCCATATAATCTCTCTTTTAATATTATTTCATAATCTTTCTTTAATATTTCATAAATTTTTTTAGCATATTCAGAATATTGTATTAAAGATATTAAGGCAAATTTCTTTGGCAAATATTTTTTCAATTCATCCAAATTTTTAATTTCTTTTAATTTATATTTTGTTGGTATATTTATTATGTCCATCAAACTTATAATTTAAAAAATAAATAAAAGTCTAATGATAGATGTTATAAATGCAAAAAAACTTGCAGAAAAATACAAGAAATTATATGGAAAATCTATAATATTAAAAAGGGATATAAGTGGATATACCCCTCCATCAAATTTAATTAGTTCAATCAATTATCCAAAGCTATCTTTAGGTATATTGACATCTTATAATGAAAAAATAGAATTATATGACAACCCAATATATTGGGCAAAGAATAATATAGATGTTGAAGAAATTATAAAGAGTAGAATAAGTTTAATAAATGCAAAGAAAGTTGTAGATGCAAATTTACCAAGAAAAAATGATAATTTATATAATGAAGTTTTAGATTCCATGTTATCAGTTAAATCAATAAATTTAGAAATATATCTAAATAAAATAAGTGAGAATATAAGAATTTCGAAGATAATTGGTTTATATGGGTATTCCGGAATAATAGATAGAATAAAAATAAATGAAAATCCAAAAATACCAAAAGAAATATATAAAATAGAAGAAATGAAGGCTGAAGATTCCATATACTATTTATATAAGTCTGGAATGTCCGATTATTATTTATCAAGATTGTTTTCAACAGGTTTTTTCGGATATAAGATAAATAGAAAATTGGTTCCAAGTAAGTGGGCAATAACTGCAGTTCATGAAATTTTAGAGAAAAGAATAAAGGAAGAAGTAAAAGATTATTCTAAAATTAATGATAAATATTATTTATTCTATTATTCTCTATATGGAAATGATTTTTATGGAGTATTTTTTCCAGGTAATGGAAATTGTGAATTAATAGAAACATTAATACCAGGTTCTGTATATAATTTAAACTCTAAATATAGTATAATTGGTAGAGATGAAGAATCTGGGGGTTATAGTGCACTAAAATTATCTTTTGCAGAATTTATGAGAAATTATAAGATGATTGGAAATTTAGTTGTATTTAGATTTGTAACAAGAGAATATAAAGTTCCTTTGGGTGTTTGGGTTGTTAGAGAAGGGACAAAGTATATGCTAAATAATTTCGTAGAAAAATTCGATAATTATAATGAACTAATATCATATTTAAACAATAAATTTATCAATAAATATAATGTTTCTGTATATAAATTAAAAAAATATAGCAATTTATTAAAGCAGAAATCAATTTTTAATTTTATTTAAATAATATTTTATTATTTTATCTCCATAATAATGTATATTTTCTATTATTTTCCCTTTTTCCATTTTTATAGCATCATTGCTATCATATAATGCTCTTCCAATTGCCAATAATTTATTGTCTTCAGATATTATTAATATTATTTCATCTTTTTTGAAATTTGAAAATTCAACTATTCCAGGTCTAAATACATCTGCACCATTTAATATTTTTTCTTTTGCTCCAATATTTACTTTAATATAATCTATATTTGTTTCACATTCGTTTATCAAAAATATTGTTGGATATATATTATTATCTTTTATAAATGCTATTGGAATATTATTATATATGTAAATATTATTTTCTTCATCTAAAAAAATGTTTTCGTTTTTTAATTTTTCACATTCTATTTTATAATTGCTTTTTAATATATCAATCAAATTTTTTCTCGATTTTTTATCTAAACTTTTCATAGAAATGTATATAAGTATTTAATTTAAAAATTAATAATGGTTAACTTTGATTACAAAACGCCAAATTTGTTGGAAATAATATTGCTGGTAGGATTTTTTATTAATATGATATTAGGATATCTTTTATTATTTAAGAGCATAGAACTACCAGTTGCATTACAAAGTTCGGCTGCTATAGTTATAGCATCTTTATTTACATGGTTGGGAGTATTGTGGTTAGCTGTAATTGCAATATTAATAGAATATACTAGAAAAGATATAATAGAATTAAAGGAAAAGCTTGAAAAGAAGAAATAATTATATTTTTAATTTTAATTCAATAATATCTTTATCTTCTAATTTATAATTTAACCCAGCTCTTATAATCATATTTTCTCTAATTATCTTTGCATATCTAAATTTATCTATCCATTTTTTATTTATTTTTTCAATAAAATCTTTTATAGTAGATTCTTTATTTAATATTACACAATGATCTGAATCTATCGGTTTTATCCTTATTAAGTCTAAATCTTTAATTATATTTTCTAATATTTCTTTTAAATTTACATCTTTAAAATCATCAAATTTATTATATATTATTTTATATTTATTATTTGGAATTGTACTAAATTCAATTATTCCTTCGGAAAATTTATTTATTCTTTCCAATTGTTCCTTTATATCTCTTTTTTCATCTAATATTAATATATAATAATCAGATAATGATAAAATTGATCTAAACTTTCTTTCAAATGTAGATGGGATTTCAACAAATTGATAATATACACAATTATAAAATATGGTGCCAATTGCTGGGTTTATTGTAGAAAAAGGTATTTCACTTACTTCAACATTTGCATTTGTAAATTTCCTTAAAAAATAACTTTTTCCAGAATTTTCTATTCCCAATATACTTATTAAAATATCACCAGATTTTTCTATTAATTTTATACCACCCCCACCTTTTTTATATTTACCCCCTTCAATTATTTTTTCATATTCAGATATTTTTTTATTTATCCATGCAATTAGATGTTCTGATCCTTTATGTTTTGGGGCAGTTTTTAACATTTCATATAAATATTTTAATTTTTCTTCAGGAGTTTTAGCATTTTCATATTTTTCTTTAGCGGCATAAAATTCTGGCCCAGCATTTGTTACCATATTATATGTAATCTCCTATTTGAATAAAAAATTAATAGTATATGTAATTTCTTTAATATCATCCTTAAATTTTTATCTAGTGTAAATACAATGAATTTATCAGACAATGCAGTTTTTATTATAAGTCTATCTGTTTTCTCATAATTTTCTTTTGTCTCTATAATATTTATATTATTCTTTTTTATATATTCTAATACTAAATTATATATCTTTTTCCATTTTTCAGATTTTGAACTATTTATCTTATTTTCAATTTCAATAATATTTTTTCTTAATGTATAAAAACCTTCATATTCAATATTATTTTTCATTAAAAAATCTTTTAATTCGTTTATTACATCAAAATTTTCATAAAATGGAATAAAAAATATGTTTGTATCAATTAATATTTTATATTTCATAATAGTTTACCAATTGCAAATATCTTCCATCTTTTATTAATATTTCTCAATATTATCACTTTATCATCTTTATATCCAAGAACTGGTTTATTTAATTTTATATTAATTACATTTCCTTTTTCTATGTTTTTTATAAGTCCATCAGAAATTATATTATATAATCCTACAATTACTGTTTCTCCCTTTTGAATTTTCTCATTTTCATTAAATAGTTCTTTTACTACATCATATTTTACCTTTATTTCATCATATTGTGGAGGTAATTTATTTGTATATCCGGCAATTTGACCTGCTAATGTATCGTCTTTTGTAACTGAAGGATCTAGACTTGTTCCAATTCCGGCGGTTCCCCTTGGCAATATTTCTTCTACATCATTATTACCTTGTTTTAATGAAACTATTTTTGTTTTTATAGGAATCCATTTATTATTAATAAATAATCCCGGTCTTATTTCTATTTCATCATTTAATTTTAATTTACCTTTCAGTAAACTTCCTCCCAAAATTCCTCCAGCCAATTTTTCTATATCTGTACCAGGTTTATTTACATCAAAAGATCTTGATATTAAAAATATTGGATCTGAATTTTCATCTTTTTCTGGTTTTGGTAAATTAACTAATTCTTCTAATAAATAATTTATATTTACATTATTTATTGCGGATATTGGGATAATTTTTACATTATCTTTATCAATATTTAGTTTATCTAGTAAATTTAATATTTCTTGATAATTTTTCATTGCTTCTTCTTTTGTTACTAGATCAATTTTATTTTGTACAATTATTAATGGTTTATTTCCTAAATATTTAAATCCTACCAAATGTTCTAATGTCTGTGGCTGTGGTACTGGTTCATTAGCAGCAATAACCAATATAGCAGCATCAACAATTGCAGCACCAGTTAACATTACCATTAATAAACTCTCATGACCAGGTGCATCTACAATAGATATTTTTCTAATTGGTTTATTTTCTTTATTACATATTGGACATACCTTTTCTGTAAAATATCCATGTTCTTTACATTTATATATTGTAAAATCCGCATATCCTAACTTTATTGTTAATCCTCTTTTTATTTCTTCAGAATGTTTTGACAACCATTGATCCGTTAATGATTTTGCTAATGTTGTTTTTCCATGATCAACATGTCCCAGTATTATTATCGATAGATCAGGATATATTATATCATCCATTCACTTATTTTTAATAAAAAAGTTAAAAAATAATAATTTTTATATAAATCTATATATTGTTTTATTTCCTTGATCTAATAAATCTATACCAACTTTTCTAAGTTCCTTCCTTATTTTATCAGATAATTCATAATTTTTATTATTTCTTAATTCATTTCTAATATCTATTATTATATTTAATAAAATATTTGTTAAATTTTCTTTACTTTCTTTTCCATAAAATATATCCTCCCATAACCCATAAATTCTTGAAGCAATATTATAGAAATTATATGAAGTAAGATATAATGTAAATGTTTCAGATCCAATAACATTTTTATTTATATAGTTTGTTGCTTCTAATAATATTCTTGTAGCTTCTCTTGTATTAAAATCATCCTTTATACTATTTATAAACTCTTTTTCATAATTTAATAATTCTTTCCATATTTTTATTTTATTATCATCTAAATAAAATGTTCTATCCAAATTATTTATTTCATTTACAATTGTTTTGATTGTTGAAATTATATATCTATAATTTTCTTTTGCTTGATTTATACTTTCTTCATTTATATCAATTGGTTCTCTATAATGATAAGATCCAATATAAAATCTTGTAATATCTTCTCCATATTTATCTAAAAATTCTTTTGCAGGTATTATATTTCCTAAACTCTTACTCATTTTTTCTCCTTTAATTTTTATAAATCCAATGTGTAACCAATATTTTACCCAAGGATTTACACTAAATCTAGCTTCAGATTGTGCAATTTCATTTTCATGATGTGGAAATATTAAATCTTGACC